>OBYS01000182.1_pt1 | contig 67038 bp, 47 predicted proteins | sample 1476791 | NCBI WGS metagenome assembly OBYS01 (sample SAMEA2580205, study PRJEB22360) | human gut metagenome | biome: human gut; feature: human-associated habitat; material: faeces | place: Denmark | collected 2008/2010
GTGTGGCAACACATGGAGCTGACTGTTACTAATAGGTCGAGGGCTTGATTAAAAAGGCGGTTAAATCTGTATGAAGTTTTGAAAGTACAAATATTTTAATAGAAAGTTAGCAACGTACTTTGTCTACGTTGTTTTCTCATATAGGGGATTGGTCAAATGGTATGATAGGGGTCTCCAAAACCTTTGGTGGGAGTTCGATTCTCTCATCCCCTGTTCTTTAAAAACACCTAAACAGGTGTTTTTTCTTTATCATATATTTTTTCAGAAATTTATTCTCCACTAATTGTGTAAAATATAAATATTCGGGTGCATGTATAAAGTCCGTGTAAAGTCATTGCACATATTATATTTAGGGGTTTTAGGGGAATTTTCCCCTAACAAGGCGTATTTTGGACGTGTAGTCCCAAAATGCGTATCTTGCCAATGTACCCCTCTATTGTATTTTAGCTTGAAACTATTTTAATAAAGAAATATACTTATAATATGAGTATAGTATAAAGAGAAAAATAACGATGAGAATTATGTGAAAGCGAGGCGATGCGTGTGCTAATAAATACAGCAGAATATCTTTCTGTTATTGAAAACATCAAGAAAGAAATCAAGGATGCACAATACCGTGCAACGATTCATGTGAATTCAGATTTACTGCTCTTGTATTATGACATTGGAACGGTCATTAACGAATATAAAACATGGGGAAACAAATTCATTGATAATCTTTCTTATGATATTCAGATAGCTTTTCCAGAAAGAAAAGGGTATTCCGTCCGAAACCTGAAGTATATGGCGAAGTTTGCTGCCCGTTTTTCTGATAGAAAAATTGTGCAAGAGGTGCTTGCACAAATTACATGGTATCATAATATTGCTTTGATGGATAAGGTCAAAACTGCGGAAGAACATATCTGGTATGCAAATGCAACAGTAAAGAATGGCTGGTCTCGAAATGTTCTTGTCCATCAGATTGAAAGCAACTTGTATCAGCGACAGGTTCTGGCAGAAAAAGTCACAAATTTTGAACACCGTCTACCATCTCCACAGAGTGAACTTGCGGTGCAGACCATGAAAGACCCATATGTATTTGATTTCATTTCTTTCCGGGAAGATATGCGCGAACGGGATATTGAGCAGGCGCTGGTTCGGGAAGTCACAAAGCTACTTCTGGAGCTTGAAACAGGATTTGCATTCTTGGGAAATCAGTATCACTTGAATGTAGGTGGTGATGATTTTTACATTGATTTGCTGTTTTATAACTTGAACCTTCGTTGTTATGTTGTTATCGAATTGAAAACCGGTGACTTCAGACCCGAATACGCCGGGCAGTTAAATTTCTATCTTTCAGCCGTGGACGGCATTTTGAAGAAAGAGCAGGATAATCCATCTATTGGTTTGCTTCTGTGCAAAAGCAAGAATAATGTGGTTGCAGAATATTCGCTCAAAGATATTTCAAAGCCGATTGGTGTAAGCGAATACAAAATAACCAGCAGCCTGCCGGATGATCTGGAAAAGCAACTGCCGTCTGTTGAAGATATTCAGAAACGGATTAAATAAATCTGGTTTCAAAATTTGAAATAGGGATACCGGAATCTCGTTGACTTTATATCAGAGTGGTATATTTTTTTAAGATACAACTTCCGATAAGTTCGGATTAGGAAGAAAGTTTGTTTGGTGTCAATGGATAAATAAACTACCCAAACGTCATAGTGATTATCGGAAATTGAACTTTTATAAAGGAGAATTATATGAAAAAAACAAATAACAGCGTGCTTTCGCAATACCGGGGGGCGTTAATGGGAATATCCATCATATTGATTATAGTTTTTCATTTTACGGATGACTGTCATTATTATTCCTATCATTTTAGTGGCTGGATTTCCTTCTTTTGGAGATATATTTCATCATCAAGTGTGGATGCATTTTTATTCTTTTCTGGTCTGGGGTTATATTATTCCATGAAAAAAAGATCAGATGTTAGAAGTTTTTACATAAGAAGATTAAAAAGAATTCTGATTCCTTATTGCATCGTAGCCGTACCCTCTTATATTTTACTGGATGTCTGTGTAGATAAAACAGGATGGGGAGAAGCCATAAAAGACTTCACATTTATCACATTTTTTAGTGATGGAGACAGGCTTTACTGGTATATTGGACTTATGCTGTTATGCTATTTGATTTATCCCTATATCTTTCAGATTGTGGATAGCGCACGGGACGCAATAGATGGAGAGATCCGGCTGATTTCCATGGTAAGTGCTGTTACCGTATTGGCACTTGTAATTGCATTATATGAGAAAGAGGTGTTTGGAAATGTAAATATTGCTTTGCTTCGTCTGCCTGTTTTTATAGCGGGCTGTTTTTATGGCAGATCCAGTTATGAAAAAAGGGAAAGTTATTGGAAATGGTTGATTCTTTTTGCGTTATCCGGCTATTTGCTCACCATGCTTCCAAGTGGATCTCCTATTTTTGCAAGGTATGTGACCGGAATTTTTAATATCTCATGTTGTGCGGGAATTGCCTGGATCTTTTCCCAGTTATCTATGCGCCCGGTTATAAGAATACTGGAATGGTTTGGTGCTCATTCGCTGGAATTGTATCTGGTACATGTTACCATACGAAAATTTATGAAGGGAGCAGCATTTCATACATGCCGTTTGCGTTACGAACTGGTGCTGGTATGCAGTTCCATTGTGATTGCATGGATACTTCAGATCCTTGTCCGGTATATAACAGATCATTTGCTTAAGGAAAAGAGGTAAGACATATGACCCTACAGCAGTTACATCAGGTAATTACGATTGCAGAAAGCCGCTCCATGAACGAAGCATCCCGAAAACTGTTTGTCTCACAGCCCAATCTGTCTGCGGTTGTGCGCGAACTGGAAGAAGAAGCAGGAATCACCATTTTTATCCGGTCAAACCGCGGAATCGTGCTTACACCGGAGGGAGAGGAATTTATCGGATATGCCAAGCAGGTCGTGGAGCAGTATCATTTGCTGGAATCCCGTTATATTTCGTCTGCATCCAAAAAGAAATTTTCTGTGTCCATGCAGCATTATACCTTTGCGGTCAAGGCATTTGTGGAAGTGGTCAAGGCTGTCGGAATGGAAGAATATGAATTTGCCGTGCATGAGACACAGACGAATCAGGTAATCGAAAATGTGCGTAACATGAAAAGTGAGCTGGGGATTCTTTTCCTGAGCAAATTTAATGAAGCAGTACTCCAGAAACTTTTCAGGGAAAATGATGTGATTTTTGAAGAACTGTTTACCTGTGACACCTATGTATATCTGTGGAAAGGACATCCGCTGGCACAAAGGGATGTAATTTCCATGAAAGAACTGCAGGAATATCCATGTCTGGTGTTCGAACAGGGGAAAAATAATTCCTTTTATTTTGCCGAAGAGATGAAAAGTACCTATGAATATAAGAAGATGATCCATGCGGATGACCGGGCGACCATGCTGAATCTGATGGTTGGTCTGAATGGTTATACACTCTGTTCCGGGATTATCTGTGAAGAATTAAACGGTAATGATTATGCGGCAGTGCCGCTGGCAGAGAGCGAAAAGATGCGGATCGGCTATATCCGGCACAAGGGGATAAAGGTCAGTCCGATCGGAGAATTATATGTGGATATTCTGAAAAAAAGTGGGAAACCACTTTGATAAAAATAGTTTTCATCAAAAAATGCTTGTTTTGGTCATTGGAAAGGCAATTTTTTGGAGAAATTGCATAAGATAGCAGGTATAAATATAAATACACGAAAAAAAACGGTAAGAATCTGATGGAAACGGTTGCGCGATTACCGTCATTATGCAGGAAAAACCGGAGAAATGCGAAGTTTGCACAACTTTGACAGATGAGAAAAAAAGTGGCATAATCTTTTCTAAACTTGGGGATGATAATAAAAGTATGTTGTTTAAAGGTAGAAAGAGGTGTTGGATTATGTATGAAACTGTTAAAGTAATTCGGTTATCAGATATGGATGAAGTTAAGGATTTTGTACGTGCAGCGGGTGGTTGTGATTTTGATATTGATGTAAAATGTGACAGAACATTCATTGATGCAAAGTCATTGCTTGGTATGATTGGACTTGGTGTAAAAAAGAATCTTCAGGTTTGCTACGGTGGAAAGAATGAAAATTTCGAAAACGTAGTTGCTAAATTTGCAGTGGCATAATACAATTATAATATCGTGACTATGGAACTTTAAGTCCCGCTCCGTATTCCGGAGCGGGGCTTTTTATTGTAAAATAATGGAACAAATAAAAACCCGCTTCATACAACAGGAAAATACCCGCGGGAGAAAGGAAGTGTACATGCAGGAATTACATATATCTGTGAGAAATCTGGTAGAGTTTATTTTCCGGGCAGGAGATATCGATAATCGTGCCGGAAAGCTGGCGAGTGCAGAGGCCATGATGGAAGGCAGCCGTATCCACCGGAAAATTCAAAAAAGCATGGACACCTCCTACCAGGCGGAAGTACCGCTGAAAATTGAATGGAAAGCCAACGATTACGTACTGGTCGTGGAAGGACGTGCAGACGGAATCGCCTATGGAAAATTTCAGCCGGATCTGCCGGCTGCGACGGAGTCTGTGCTGCAACCGGAGATGGAGTTTGCGGCGGAAATCCCTCCGGAAGAAGAAATCAGCTTCATCGATGAGATCAAGGGTGTATATAGAAACGTTGCGGCAATGGAACAGCCGGTCTACGTGCATAAAGCCCAGGCAATGTGCTATGCATATATCTATGCGAAACAGAACCGTCTGGAGCGGATCGGCGTGCAGATGACCTACTGCAATCTGGATACCGAGGAAATCCGGTATTTCCGGGAGATTTATACATTTGAGACACTGACCGTGTGGTTTGGCCATCTGATCGAAGATTATCGGAAATGGGCAGACTGGCAGATCGCATGGAAAAAACAGCGGCAGGAGAGTATTCATACACTCGAGTTTCCATTTCCCTACCGGCAGGGACAAAAGAAGCTGGTTGCCGATGTTTACCGCACCATTCTGCGAGGGAAGAACCTGTTTATCGAGGCACCGACCGGAGTGGGCAAAACAATTTCCACAATCTTTCCGGCGGTAAAAGCAGTGGGAGAAGGGCTGGCAGACCGGATCTTTTATCTCACGGCAAAGACCATCACAGCAACTGTGGCAAAAGAAACGTTCGCACTGCTGGAAGAACAGGGATACCGTGCCAAAGTCATCCAGATCACAGCCAAAGAAAAACTCTGTCTGTGTGAGGAGATGGACTGCAACCCGGTAAACTGTCCATATGCAAAGGGACATTTTGACCGCGTGAACGATGCGGTGTTTGATCTCTTGCAGAAATCCAACCTGTTTACCAGAGAGGAAGTTTTAGCGCAGGCGAAAGAATATCAGGTGTGCCCGTTTGAGATGAGTCTGGATGTGGCAACCTGGGCGGACAATATTGTCTGTGATTACAATTACGTATTTGATCCGAATGTATATCTGAAACGCTTTTTTCAGGAGGGGATAAAGGGAGACTATCTGTTCCTGGTGGATGAGGCACATAACCTCGTGGATCGCAGCAGGGAGATGTACAGTGCCGATCTGTACAAAGAAGACGTGCTTGCAGTGAAGCGGATCATGAAAGCGCACAGCCGTACGATCTGCCGTATCCTGGACAAATGCAACAAAGCCATGCTGGAAATGAAACGTGAGTGTGAGCACTACCAGATTCTGGACAGTGTGGGAACGTTGACCTTCCACCTTATGCGGCTGGCCTCCCAGATGGATGAATTTTTGGAAAAACCGCGGGAATTTCCGGAGAAGAAAACGGTGCTGGATTTTTACTTTGCACTGCGCAATTTCCTGAATATCTATGATCTGGTGGATGACCATTACGTGATCTACAGCCAGATGACGGAGGAAGGCCAGTTCCGGATCCGGCTCTTTTGCGTAGATCCGTCGGTCAATCTGCAGAAATGCATCGATAAAAGCAATTCCACGATCTTTTTCTCCGCAACGCTCCTGCCGATCGGATACTACAAGCGGCTACTTTCCACGGACGAGGATAACTATGCCATTTATGCGCAGAGTACGTTTGCCCAGACACAGAGACTTCTCGCATTTGGCCGGGATGTGAGCACAAAATATACGCGGAGGAACAGAAAAGAATACGAAAAAATCGCGGACTATATCGGTGCAGTCACAGAAGCACAGCAGGGAAATTACATGGTGTTTTTCCCGTCTTACCGGCTGATGCAGGATGTATATGAGGTCTTTGCCGGGAAGGCGGCCGATTCGTGCGAGATTCTGATGCAGCATAGTAATATGAAAGAACACGAAAGAGAAGCGTTTTTGGAAGAATTTGAAAAAGAGCGCCAGGGGACACTCGTTGCGTTCTGTGTGATGGGTGGAATTTTCGGGGAAGGCATTGATCTGAAAAACGACCGGCTGATCGGTGCCATCATCGTGGGAACCGGACTTCCGCAGGTCAGCGATGAACGTGAAATTTTAAAGAATTATTATGATGAGCGGGGATTGTCCGGATTTGACTATGCGTTCCGCTATCCGGGAATGAACAAAGTCCTGCAGGCAGCAGGGCGCGTGATCCGGACCAGCGAGGACCGCGGCGTGATCCTTCTGCTGGATGAACGTTTCCTGCAGCGCGAATACGGAGCGCTTTTTCCGAGAGAATGGGAAAAGAGAAGCGTCTGTGGTCTGCCGCAGCTGCGGGAAGAAGTGAGCCGGTTCTGGTCAGACGTCCGGGAGGAGCTTTAAAAACTCTTCGGTGGAGGCAGAAACCGGAAGGGTAGGGTTTAACGAAGCCACCAACTGCCGCTGCGGGATCGTTTCCTGCGTGCGGACGAGGAAGAGATCCTCCGGCTTGTGTTTCAGACAAAAATCCGGGATAAAAGCAATTCCAAGACCGATGCGGGCCATGTCAATGAGCAGATCGTTGCTGCTGAGCTCTACCTGAGGCAGCAGTTCCAGCTGATGCTGCAGGAAAATGTGGTGCAGAAACTCACTCGTTGTGCTCTTGCGGTCTAACATCATGAGCGGATAGGTGCCAAGCTCCGAGAAAGGAACGATACGGTTCGCCAGATCAAAATATGCCGGATTGGCGACGAACACATCCGAGAAAGAGCCAACCGTTTTCTGAATATAGGAAGGATTCAGATGCGGGTTTGGAAAATTAGTGATAATCAGATCTACCCGGCGCTGCTCTAACAGGTCTACACAGCCCATCGAGCTGGCATTGGTGATTTTAATCGGAACATCCGGGAATTTCCGATGGAATTTCTGCAGATACGGCAGAAGAAAATAGCGGCAGATCGTGTCGCTGGCACCGATATGCAGCTGTCCTAAACCAAGAGAGCCGGATTCTAAAAGCTGGCTTTCGCCGCGTGAGATCAGATTCATGGCAGGTTCCACATGTTTTAGCAGCAGAGCACCGGCAGGAGTCAGCTGCACTTTTTTTGTGCTGCGGATAAAAAGCGGCTGTCCCAGCTTGCGCTCTAATGTTTTGATAGACTGGCTTACCGCTGACTGGGAGATAAACAGCTTCTTACTTGCATCCGAAAATGAGAGAGAGCTTGCAACATAATAGAAAACCTTGTATAATTCATAATTGATATCCATCGATCATATCCTCAGTAGTATAGTATAGTATAGTATAGTATATATTATATACCTTTCACAAAGGAGAGAAAAGGAGATTATCATGAAAAAGGGAATTTTGAAAACCTTATGCGGATTGATGGCGGCACTCATGCTGCTTGTGTTCGCAGGAACACCCGTTACAACTCAGGCAGCAAAACTGCCATATTACATTAAAATCAATCGTCAGCAGAACTGTGTGACCGTATATGCACTTGATTCCAAAGGCAAATATACCAAACCGGTCAAAGCATTTGCCTGCTCTGTCGGTGTCAACAATGCCACCCCGACAGGAACATTTTCGATTCCGGCAAAATACCGCTGGCATACACTTATGGGCGGTGTGTACGGACAGTATTGCAGCCGTATTCACGGTGGTGTACTGTTCCACTCTGTGTTTTACAGTTCACAGGACCCGAGCAGGCTGGCATACAATTCTTATAACCGTCTGGGACAGACGGCATCCCACGGATGTGTCCGTCTGAATGTGGAAGATGCCAAGTGGATCTATGACAACTGCCCGGTAGGAACCAAAGTAACCATCTATGACAGCAAAGATCCGGGACCACTCGGAAAGCCAACTCCGGTCCGCATCGATGTAAACAGCCCATACCGCGGATGGGATCCGACCGACCCGGATCCGAGAAATCCATGGCTGAAACTCCGTCCGACGATTAAGGGAATCAAGAATAAAACCATCGAGAGAACAAACAGCAAAGTAGATCTGAAAAAGGGTGTGAAAGCTACCGATTACAGAGGTAAGACACTTAAATTTACCGTTTCCGGAAAAGTCAATGCGGCAAAGACTGGAAAATATAAGATTACATACACCGCAAAAGATGCCAAAGGAAACAAGACCCAAAAGAGCATCGTTATTACCGTAAAAGATACGAAAGCACCATCCATCAGCCTGAAGCGAAAGACACTGACCTACAATAAAGCCGTTTCCAAAGAAAAACTGGTTTCTGCAATTAAGGCAGATGTAGTGGCAAAAGATCTGGGCAAAAAACTTGCGTCAAAATATGTTTTCGTGGATGCCAGAGAAGCACATAAGGCAGTTACCGCTATGGAAAGAGGAACCTATGGAACTTATAGCGTGACCGTATATGTCAAAGATACGGCAGGAAATAAATCCAGAAAGCTGAAAGTAAAGATTAATTTTGTAAATCCAAACCCGGGTACCGATCAGCCGGATCAGCCGGAACCGGACACTCCGGGCGTTGTAACGGACAGTGCAATTACCGTACAGTAATTTCATAAGAACAGGTAATAGATATCGTAAGCGATATTAATTTTACTTAATTGTCAACCCATGATACAATAACATAAAGATCAATAGAATGCCCCCAAATGCAGGGGGCATTCCGTTTCGCAAAAGAAGGAGGTAAATCCAATGGGCAATGTACGTCGTGTGTACGTAGAAAAGAAACCGGATTTTGCCGTAAAGGCAAAAGAATTAAAACATGAGGTAAAGCATTATCTCGGAATCGCCGCAGAACAGGTGCGTGTTCTGATCCGTTATGATGTGGAAAATGTATCGGATGCCACTTACCAGAAGGCATTGCAGACGGTATTTTCCGAGCCGCCAGTGGATGATATTTATGAGGAGAACTTTGACGCAGAAGGCGGAAACGTATTTTCTGTAGAATTCCTGCCGGGACAGTTCGACCAGAGAGCGGATTCCGCAGAGCAGTGCGTGAAACTTTTAAATGAGGATGAGGAGCCGATCATCCGCAGCGCGACGACCTATGTGATCAAGGGTGACATCACAGAGGATGAGTTAGAGGCGATCAAAAAGTATTGTATCAATCCGGTAGATTCCCGTGAGACCGGTATGGACAAGCCGGATACCCTCGTACAGAATTTCGATGAGCCGGCAGACGTGGCAGTTTTCGACGGATTTATCGACATGGCAGAAGCACACTTAAAGGAACTGTACAGCTCTTTAAATCTTGCCATGACCTTTAAGGATTTCTTACATATCCAGAATTACTTCAAAAATACCGAGAAGCGGAATCCGTCCGTGACAGAGATCCGCGTGCTTGATACTTACTGGAGTGACCATTGCCGTCATACCACCTTCTCGACAGAACTGAAAAATGTGAAGTTTGATGAAGGATTTTACCAGGCACCAATCAAAAAGACTTACGAAGAATATCTGGATACCCACAAGAAACTGTATGCGGGACGCGATGACAAGTTTGTCTGCCTGATGGATCTGGCACTGCTTGCCATGAAACGTCTGAAAAAAGAAGGAAAACTTGCAGACCAGGAAGAATCTGACGAGATCAATGCATGTTCCATCGTGGTACCGGTGGAAGTAGATGGAAAGACAGAGGAGTGGCTTGTAAACTTTAAGAATGAGACACATAACCATCCGACCGAGATTGAGCCGTTCGGTGGTGCTGCTACCTGTTTAGGCGGAGCCATCCGTGATCCGCTTTCCGGAAGAACTTATGTGTATCAGGCAATGCGTGTGACTGGAGCCGCAGATCCAACCGTATCCGTAAAAGATACGATTGAGGGCAAGCTGCCACAGAAGAAGATCGTGCGCGAGGCAGCCAGAGGTTACAGCTCTTATGGAAACCAGATCGGACTGGCAACCGGATATGTCAAAGAAGTTTACCATCCGGATTATGTAGCAAAACGTATGGAGATCGGTGCTGTCATGGGCGCCGCACCGAGACGTGCCGTACAGAGACTGACCTCTGATCCGGGAGATAAGATTATCCTTCTGGGCGGACGTACCGGACGTGACGGTATCGGTGGAGCAACCGGATCTTCCAAGGCACATAACACACAGTCTACGTCTGTATGTGGTGCCGAGGTACAGAAAGGTAATGCACCGACTGAGCGTAAACTGCAGCGCCTGTTCCGCAGAGAAAAAGTTAGCCATATTATCAAAAAATGTAACGATTTCGGTGCCGGCGGTGTATCTGTAGCCATCGGTGAGCTTGCAGACGGACTGCGCGTGAATCTGGATAAAGTACCGAAGAAATATGCTGGTCTGGATGGAACGGAGATTGCAATCTCCGAGTCCCAGGAGCGTATGGCAGTGGTTGTCGCTCCGCAGGATGTCGAGCAGTTCCTTGCCTATGCAAAAGAAGAAAACCTTGAAGCAACCGAGGTGGCAGTTGTTACCGAGGAGCCGAGACTGATCTTAGAGTGGAGAGGAAAAGACATTGTCAATATTTCCCGTGCATTCCTCGATACCAATGGTGCGCATCAGGAAGCAGATGTCGAAGTCGAGATGCCAAAAGAGGAAGACAACTTCTTTAAAAAGATCGAACTTCCGAAAGTTGCAGATGCATTACAGAAAAACGACAACAAATCAGCATGGCTTGCCATGCTTGCGGATCTTAATGTATGTTCCCAGAAGGGACTTGTCGAGATGTTTGACGGTTCCATCGGTGCGGGAAGTGTCTACATGCCATACGGCGGCCGCTATCAGCTGACCGAGACACAGAGCATGGTTGCCAAACTTCCGGTTCTGAAAGGAAAATGCGATACCGTAACCATGATGTCCTACGGATTTGATCCGTACTTATCCTCCTGGAGTCCATACCACGGATCGGTATATGCCGTACTGGAATCCCTTTCCCGTATCGTGACCGCCGGTGGTGACTACAAGAAAGTACGCTTCACCTTCCAGGAGTATTTCCGCAGAATGAGTGAAGATCCAAAGAGATGGAGTCAGCCGTTTGCAGCACTGCTCGGTGCATTTGATGCACAGATCGGTTTTGGCCTGCCGTCCATCGGTGGAAAAGATTCCATGTCCGGAACCTTTAACGAGATTGACGTACCTCCGACACTGGTTTCTTTCGCAGTCGATGTGGCAAGAGAAAAAGACGTGATCACACCGGAACTGAAAGAAGCAGGAGATAAGCTGGTACTCTTTACGATCGAAAAGAACGCGTATGATCTGCCGGTATATGAGCAGGTGATGAAACTGTATGACAAGATCCATGAACTGATCGGCAAGGGGGCAATCCGCAGTGCCTATGCATTGGACGGAAAAGGTCTGGCAGCAGCAGTCAGCAAGATGGCATTCGGTAACAAATTAGGTGTAACCATCGCCGATGATGTGACTGCAGAAACCTTATTTGCACCGGGATTCGGTAATATTGTTGCAGAAGTAAAAGAAGAGTTTCTTCCTATTATAAAAGAAGCATCCGCAATCGTTATCGGAGAAGTGAACGACGCACAGAAATTCGTATACAAAGACATGGCTCTTTCCATGGATGAAGCACTCGATGCATGGCAGGGAACACTCGAGCGTGTATTCCCAACCCGCGCAACCGAGGATAAAGAAAAAGTACAGAGTGACGTATACGATACAAAGAATATTTATGTATGCAAAAACAAAGTCGCAAAACCAACCGTATTTATTCCGGTATTTCCTGGAACAAACTGCGAGTACGACAGTGCGAAAGCGTTTGAGCGTGCAGGTGCCAATACCATTGTAAAAGTATTCAAGAATCTGAGTGCAGCAGACATCCGTGATTCTGTCGATGAATTTGTCAAGGCAATCGATCAGTCACAGATCATCATGTTCCCGGGTGGATTCTCCGCAGGAGATGAACCGGAAGGATCTGCAAAGTTCTTTGCAACAGCATTCCGGAATGCAAAGATGACCGAGGCAGTCAACAAGCTGCTGTCAGAACGTGACGGACTGGCACTTGGTATCTGCAACGGATTCCAGGCGCTGATCAAACTGGGACTTGTTCCTTACGGACAGATTCAGGCACAGAGTGCGGATTCCCCGACACTGACCTACAACACCATCAACCGCCACATCAGCAAGATGGTATATACCAAGGTCGTAACAAACAAATCCCCATGGCTGCAGCAGGCAAAGCTTGGTGCAACGTACTGCAACCCGGCATCCCACGGAGAGGGACGTTTCGTAGCTCCGAAGGAATGGCTGGACAAGCTTTTTGCAAACGGACAGGTTGCCACCCAGTATGTCAACGAGGCCGGCGAGCCAACCATGGATGAAGAGTGGAATGTCAATGGTTCGTACATGGCGATCGAGGGTATCACCAGTCCGGATGGACGTGTACTCGGAAAGATGGCACACAGCGAGCGCCGCGGTGAGGCCGTTGCCATGAACATCTACGGAGAGCAGGATATGAAGATCTTCGAATCCGGAGTTGCTTACTTTAAATAGAATTGTTTATCTTCACGCGTAGTTTCACTCGGACTACGCGTGAAATAGTTTTAATAATAGAAAAAAGTGAAAAAACTCTTAAATGCTTAAGAAAATATTAAAGAATTTTTTCAATAAAATGTAATTTTGGTGTTGCAAAGATACAATACTTGGTGTATGATTGTCACGTAGAGTAGTTAAAAGAGTACTATAAATAGTACGACAAGTGATGAACTACTATCGAGGCTATGGAAACTGGAACTTGTTCCAGACAGACCTTACAATTGCAGATACATATTAGAAATATAAGTCATCGGAACATCAGCTTGCTGATCTTGATGCTGGACAATCAACGTTGATATCACACTCTACGCCGACGTCTGATGTGCGAAAGTTTCTGGTCATTTATGATTTGTGTGTCTGTAGATGAAACTGACGATGGACTTAACAGTAAGACCGAGGAAGGTCAGTGGAGGCAATTAGCGAGAACATTGGACTGGAAAAATCGTCCGCAGCGGTTTGGAAGAGAAGATGAAGGAACTTAAACGTGCAGGGTTAAACGAGTAGAAGAGATGGAAGTTAGTCAAAAAGAAAGAGAGGAAAAAACATGAAATCAAGCAAAAAAGTGTTAGCTTTTGCTCTCGCTGCAGCTATGGTTGTAACAGCAGTTCCTGCTACAAACGCACAGGCAGCTTCTACAGCAAAGCTTAGCGCAAAAAAGGCTACTGTTTATGTTGGTAGCTCAAAAACATTAACTGTTACTACACCTTCTAGCTGGAAGAGTGTTAAGACAACAGTTTCTAGCAGTGCAAAGAGCATCGCAAAGGTATCAAAGACTTCTACAAAGAAGGTAAAGGTTACCGCTGTTAAGGCTGGTAAGGCAAAAGTTACGGTTAAGGTAACTGCAAAGAAGAATGGCAAGAAAGTTTCTAAGACTCTTGCATCTAACATCACTGTAAAGAATTACAAGGTTCGTCTTGAAGATGCAACTGGTGCAACTGTTTCCGGAACAACAATCGCTGTTGTAGGAACACCTGTACAGTTCACAGCAAAGACAGCACCGGCAAAGGCTGCAGTCACATATACTTCTAGTGATTCAGCAATTGCAACTGTAGATACTACTGGCAAGGTAACACCTGTAAAGGTTGGCAAGGTTACAATCACAGCTGCAACAGATAAGGCTTCTACTACTGCTGAAGTTGAAGTTAAGAACTACGCATTAGGCACAGTTTCCCAGACAAAGCTTACAGAGCTTACCGCTACTGTTGCTGGAAACACAAAGAACCTTAAGACCACTGATTTCACAGTAAAGAATACAACTTCAAATGTTGTTTATCCGGTATCTAAGGTATCTGTTGATTCTAAGGATGCAACAAAGGTTACATTAACACTGTTCAGCGAGTTAAGCGATGGTGCTAACTATGATGTGACACTTGACGGAACAACAAAGTCTTTCAAGGCTTCTGATGGAAAGGTTGCTTCTATCGCACTTGATAATGCAACAATCCCATATGCAACAGAGACAGAAGTAAAGCTTGTTTCTAAAGATGCTAACGGTGTTGTATTAAAAGAGCTGAAGACAACAGATGCAGATGCTCATTATACATTTACAATTGATACAAAGGGAAATGGATATACAAACGGTTCTAAGTTATACTTAAATAAGGTAAACGATACTGCTGAAGCAACGATCGAGTACAAGACAGGAAAGTATGACCAGAATGGTAAGGCAGAAGGAAACATCGGACCAAACAAAGTTACAATTACTGCTGTAGATCAGGCTGTTGTAAACGGATTTGATGTAAGAATTGACAAGGCTACGACAACTAAGTTCGATAAGGCTAAGGATTCTAAGAAGCTTGCTGTAAAGGATCCAACACAGTACGCTGCATTCCTTAAGATTAAAGATGCAAACGGTAACGAGATCAAAGATTACAACAAATATACAGTAGAGTCTTCTGACAAGGCTACATTAATGCTTGGAGCATCTACTCTTGATTCTAAGCACAGTGTAAACGTAACTGCTGTTAAGGCTGGTACTGCTTACATCCTTATTAAGAAGGATAACAAGATTGTTGGTTCTGTAGCTGTTGAAATCGTAGCAGAAAGAACTGTTGCAACACTTGAGTTAGATTCTTACAATGTAACTCTTTCTAAGCAGTTAAAAAATACAAAGACTGTTACTGCAACTGTAAAGGATCAGTACGGTGATGATATTGCCGCTAATTTAAGCGTAGAGTGCTTATCTACAGATGTTTCTAACTTAAGCACATCTGCTGTAGCTGGAAGCACATATTACACAATCAACGGAAAGAAAGTAACTTTCAATAGTGAAAATGTTGCTGCTGGAAACTATGTTTACAAGATTTCTTACAAGAACAGTGATAACAAAGAAGTAGTTGCTAAGACTGTTTCTGTAGCTGTAAAGGATGCTAAGACTACCGTACCTGATGCTTGGAGAATTGATGTTGATAACAACAATTTCGATCTGAAGGTTGACAAGGATACAACAGCTGATAAGAATATCGCAATCCAGGTTGTTGGTATGAAAGATGGCATTGATGTTAAGTATGAGACAATTAAGTCCATTTCTGTAAAGGATGCTAAGGGAAATGCTGTTGTAACAACAACAAGTGGTTCTGCTGTATTAGTAAAGGCTATTACAACAGCAACAAGTGGTTCCGCAATCGTTGCTGATAAGAAGCTTGCTACAGGAACATACTCTGTAAAGGCTACAATCACAAACAACGAAGGAAAAGATATTGAGCTTTCTACTACATTTACTGTAAAGGATACTCAGGATAAGGCTTCTGTTGATGTAAAGGATAACACTGTAGCTGGTGCTACTGTAGCTGATGCTGTAAAGAATGCACTTACTGTAACATACGGTGAGACAACATATAGCAGCCGTTCTGACAAGGCCGCAGCTGATCAGCCATTAGTTATTGCAGCTGTTGAAGGTATCAAGAACAACGGTGTTAAGTTCACATCTGGAACTCAGACTGTTGCATCTGGTGAATATTTCACAATTACTAAGCTTGCTGTAACTGTAAAGGTTGACGGAAATGTTTATACAAACATGGAAGTTTCTGTACCAGGAGCAATCACAATCAAATAATTTTGGTTTGATGAATAGGTAAAAAAGAGAGTCGCGTTTCGCGGCTCTCTTTCTTTAATTTGTGCGCCTTGCGGCGCACGTTTCTAATGGGTGAAAGTCCTTAATCCGCCCTAGTAGTGGGAAGGATACAGCCAAGACCAAGGGTGTCCTATTCATAGCAGCGATTATGATTAACGTGAGGGGAATCTGAAGGAAGGTGGCGGCAAATCTCTGGTCTGACGAACAGAAATCACATCAGGCTATAGCTAAGGATAAGGTTGCAATACAAACTATGCAGAAGTGTTCGACTACTCTAAGATTACTGAAAAGAGCGGTGTCATCACAGACTATTGGACGAACAATCTTTTGGATTTGATTTTGCGAAAGGACAATCTTAATGAAGCCTACAAACAAGTTAAGAGAAACAAGGGAAAATGTGGAATTGATGCCTGTAGGAATCGAATTTTTTGATGAAATCCGGACATCCGGTTACTATTATATTGATAAAACAAAATTGATCGAGCAATTATTACAGAACATGGGAAAAGTGAGTTTGTTCACACGCCCACGCCGTTTCGGGAAAACGCTGAACATGAGCATGCCGAAATGCTTTTTTGAGATCGGAACTGCCCCTGCTCTGTTTGACGGACTTTATATTTCAGGCAACAAAGAACTGTGTGATACCTATATGGGGAAATATCCGGTTATTTTTCTTTCATTGAAAGGTGTTGAGGGATTGACATTTGAGGAAGCAAAATACCGTCTGATAGAGCTGATCGGTACAGAAGCTGAAAGATTTGCATTTTTAGACGATAGCGATCGGCTTTCTGCAAATGAGAAAGAAAAATACCGTGCCTTAATTGCTTTGAACAATGGAAAATATGCCATGGAGGAAGGGCTTCTCATATCCAGCATTCAATTACTGTCAAAACTTTTATACCAGCACTATGGACAGAAAACAGTAATACTCATTGACGAGTACGATGTACCACTGGATAAAGCATTCCAGAATGGCTATTACCGGGAAATGGTATCTCTGATCCGCGGACTTTTAGGTCAGGCTTTGAAAACCAATACTTCCCTTCAGTTTGCGGTTCTGACCGGCTGTTTACGTATTTCAAAGGAAAGTATTTTTACTGGTTTGAACAATTTCAAAATCCTGTCAATTGATGATGCACGATATGATGAACAATTCGGCTTTACGGATGCAGAGGTGTCTGACCTTTTGGAAGATTATGATTTGTCTGGACACTTTGCGGAAATAAAGGAATGGTACGATGGTTATCATTTTGGAAATGCTGATATCTATTGCCCTTGGGACGTGATAAATCATGTGGATCATTTATTGCAGGAGCCAGATGTCTGTCCACAGGCATACTGGATCAACAGCATCGGAAATGATTTAGTTAAGCGGTTTGTAGACAAAGCAGACAAAACCACACGCGACGAGATTGAGCAGCTGATTGCGGGTAATGCAATAGAAAAACGCATCCGTCTGGAACTTACCTATGATGAGATTGAAAACAGTATCGATAATCTCTGGAGTGTCCTGTTTACCACAGGATACCTGACACAGGTTGGAAAAGCGGTTGATGGTGTTTACCGGCTGGTCATCCCAAACAAAGAAGTGCGGGAAGTGTTTGTATTCCAGATACAGGAATGGTTCCGTCAGACGATTGTAGAAGACGCAAAACCAATGCAGGAACTGTGCCGGGCATTTTTAGATGGGGATGCAGAAAAAATACAAAAACACCTGACGCAGATTCTTGGCCGGATGATCAGTATTTTAGATACCAAAGCTCGTGATGAACAGAAGGAAAACTTTTATCACGGCCTGTTGCTTGGTCTGCTGCGGAGTGAACGTGACTGGCTGATCCGCTCCAACGTAGAATCTGGAGACGGTTTCTGTGATATTCTGATTGAGCCGGAAGATCCGGATTCAGGAATGGTCATCGAATTGAAATATGCTGCGACATTCCGAGAACTGGACAGTGCCTGCGAAAAAGCAATGCAGCAGATCAGAGACCGCAGATATGACGAAGCCCTGCGGAATGATGGCAGGGAAAATATTCTGGCATATGGCATAGCTTTTTGTAAAAAAGCGCTGTAAAGTCGTTTGTGAAAAACTCTAAAGATTGTGTCAAAAATAACTATCTCCTATAAAAAAGAAATGCTAACATAAGCTTGATATTGGCATTTCTTTTTCAAATTCTTTCACGGAAAGATTTAGTTTTTGAACTCCTCGCCTGTGAAAAAATCTTTGTAAATTGAACAAAATGAACAAGGGGTGACACAATAAACACTGACTTTATTGTGTCACCCCCTTGCGTCTTAAACATGGGTTATTACGGATTACAGAAGTTTTCTTAGCATGATAGCAGAATCCACAGATTCTTTCTCCATTCCATCTGCAACTAACTGTTCCGGAGTTTTTCCTTCTTTCAGTTTCTGAACGATCTCGAGCAAGGTTTTCCTTTCTTCTGAACGACCTTCCGCAAGTCCTTCCTCCCGGCCTTCCTCTCGGAGAACATCTTCATATTTCTTTTCATCAAATTCAGTAAGACACATATCACACACCTCCCTGCGATGCTGTTCCAAAAAATCTCTAAGAATATTTTCCTCTATGCATTCCCTGACGGTAAGATCAATGGCTTCTTTTAATTCCATGGAATCCCGGTATTTTTTGATCTTTGCAACAAAGACCGCATACTCATATAAAACATGGCAGCTGTCCATGATGGACTGATTTTTTCCACTGTTTATGTTAATCATTGTGGCGGTCCATTCATATTCACCAGCTCCGGTATCTGTTTCAAAAGCATCTGATAACCGTAGAATCCTTCTTTCTTCTGCAAGCTCCTTTTCGCTTCCGTTGTAAAATACAATATAATGAGGAAGCGGAATTTTCAACAGATGCTTGCTATACAGCCGCTCGGATCGGTGAATTAGTTTCCGGTACAGATCCGCATAATACAAAAATCCACGGAGTGGCATATTGGGGTTATAGGAACTCTGATGTTCGTAAAGACTCAAGGTTTTGTCGATTAGAAATGAAACATCATTTTTGTATTTCATGTAAATAACATCTTCCAGGGTCGTATACTCCAGATCATCCGGATTCGTATATGCGGTACCGTTTACCGCATTATACAGACTCAGCGCATTTTCTCTGTTTTCACCAAACAGTTTTCGAAATACGGTGTCCTTATATTTTTTATTTACATGAATGTCATCATTTGTTTTGTCATCAAATGCAGGGATTCCTTTCTTTAAAATCCTTTGTTTATCTACCTACATTATAGCATATGGCACAGAGATCACAACTGAAACAATTTGTCACTTGTCTGTCGCTTATCTATTGATTGATTGTTTGTTACTTGTAGCGATAATTTCGCCTAAAAAACTATTTGTAAATCCAGTATTTCCAACACTTCCGTGGAAAATACCAGCGGTATTTCCGGTTAAGGTAACTTTCAAGACTTCTACAAAGAAGACTGCTAAGACACAGACAAAGAAGCTGAATTACACATTCACAGTAGCTAAGGCAAGCGTTGCTTTATCTGGCGATTCAGCAGTTGCAGTTGGAAACACAACTAAGCTGACAACTACAAAGAAGGCTTCTGACAGAGCTAAGATTACTTACACATCCAGTGATGAAACAGTAGCTACAGTAGCTGCTGACGGTACAGTAACTGGTGTTAAGGCTACAATCACAGCTAAGCTTACAATTGGTAAAGATACAGCTACAGCTACTCATGAAGTAGAAGTAAAGAACTATGTTCTTTCTACTGTAGGACAAAGCAAGTTAACAGAGCTTACAGCTACTGTTACTGGTGATACAAAGAACCTTAAGGCTTCTGATTTTACAGTAAAGAATGAGACAACAAACGTTGTTTATCCAGTATCCAAGGTATCTGTTGATTCTAAGGATGCAACAAAGGTTACATTGACACTGTTCAGCGAGTTAAATGATGCTGCTAATTATGATGTAACACTTGATGGAACAACAAAGTCTTTCAAGGCTTCTGATGGAAAGGTTGCTTCTATCGCACTTGACCAGGCAACAATCCCATATGCAACAGAGACAGAAGTAAAACTTGTTTCTAAGGATGTTAACGGCGTTGTATTAAAAGAACTTACTACAACCGATGCTGCATCTGATGCAAACTATAATTTTACAATTGATACAAAGGGAAATGGTTATACAAACGGTTCTAAGTTATACTTAAATAAGGTAAACGATACTGCTGAAGCAACAATCGAGTACAAGACCGGAAAGTATGACCAGAATAGCAAGGCAGAAGGAAACATCGGACCAAACAAGGTTACAGTTACTGCTGTAGATCAGGTTGCTGTAAGTGGATTCGCTGTAAGAATTGATGACTCTGGAAAGTCTTCTTTCGATAAAGCAACAAATATTTGAAATATATCTTTACATTTTATTCATCTGTAAAACTCATGTTTTTTGTATATATTGACTGGATCATATAAATATTTTCCATTAGCATTTGATTTTCATCAAATACGATGTCCTTTAAATTTGAAAAAATTTAAGGATGTGTTGCAGTAACGATTTAAACCCAAATTAGAGATTTTAGTATTCTGAATAAAGAAAGAGAGCCGCTTTAAGCGACTCTCTTTTCTTACCACTTACAAAATACAATTATCTAGTAAATGTTGTGTTAATTGTTACAGGAACAGTATATGTAATATTCTTGCTATTAGTTACATATACACTTGCCTTTGCGATGTAAGTAGAAGCACCTACTGTCTTGCAATCATTGCCATTGACTACGAATGTAGGATTATTTAACTTCTTTCCATCATATGTTACTTCACAAGTCTCAGCTAAGATATCTGCTGCATTTGTCTTTGTAGTTGTCTTCTTTGTAATATTAACGCTTGCAGAAGCCTGAGTATCTACAACAGAGAATGTTGTTGTAAAGGTCTTCTTTGCAGTCTTAACAGTTACAGTATATGTCTTACCTGCATCAAGGTTCTTAGATACGGTAGCTGCTCCGCAAGATACAACTGAGATAGATGCACCTGTTGTAGATGTTGTAACAACAGACTTCTTATCATTATTGATTTCATATGTGGCATTATCTACATAACCAATCTTTGCACCTGCATCGTATGCAGCAACTCTTACAGTAACATTCTTAGCAGCCTTTTCTGCATCGGCATCATCAGCTACAGCCATGTCTACCTTGCCATCTTTTACACCAGATACTTCAAGTCTTAAATCAGAAGCCTTTGTCACATCATCATTGGTTTTAACTACTTTTACAGTAAAGTAACGGTTAATAGTTACATCACCATTTTTCACTTCAACCTTAACAGTATATGTTTTTCCTGCTTCAGCATCAGCTGTTGCGACTACCTTTACATCATTGCCATCACGGGTTGCACTGATAGCCTTATCAGCATCAGATGTTGCACCACTTAAAATAATTTTAGAGGCAGTAGTAATGTCATTATTATACTGATCAACGGCCTTAACACTTACTTTGTTATCAACAGAAGCTGTCTTAGAAATTGTAATAGCAGTATTTCCAAGTGTTACATTTGTAAGCTTACTAGAAGCAGTTACACTTACAGCTAAAGATTTAACAACTTTTCCATCTTTATCTAATACATTGATATAAGCAGCTCCTTCTTTGATTCCTTTTACAGAAACAAGTGTTGTGCTGTTTATCAATGTTGTCTTAGGAAGTAACAGAATAGAATCATCACTGGAAACTACAGAGTAATCAGAGTAGTTTGAAATTTCTTTTCCGTCAGATCCAACAAATTTGAAATATGCATTCTTGCTAGATCCAATTGCTAACTGATTTGTTGTTTTATCTTTATCCCAATTAGGTGCCTTATCTGCAAAAGTCATATTGAATCCGGTTGTTGTAATTGCATTCTCAGCTACAGCTGTGATATCAACCTTCTTTGTATATGCTCCAACTTCGTTTCCGTTTGTATCGAACTTATAAGTATGATACTTAACTTCTGCTGTTCCCTTGTTTCCTACAGTCGGAAGAACAAGCTTATCGCCGTCTACATATCCCTGTGTTGTAGAAAGATTTAACTCTGCATTCTTTCCAGAAGCTTCAGAAGCCTTAAACTCATCAATGATGATATTATTTTTATCAACAGTCTGACCCTTGATCTCAGTTCCCTTTGTGTTTGCTGCGATTGTAACAGGTGTTACGTTTACATCTGAAACAACACCATCAGTAGCTGTGAAGGTCTGAACGGTTCCGTCAAGTTCTACATTGTACTTAGCTGCATCTTTCATATCAGCAAATGTCTCAACAGTAACCTTTGTAGCGTCAGCCTTGTCAACAGATACGCTCTTAACAGCAATTGCATTGTTGTTTGCTGTGTTTGTGATCTTGATGTCTGCTGGCTTAATGTCAGATGTCTTACCAAGAACAACAGTCTCTAAAGTATTTGCCTTAGTCTGTGCTACAGACTTAAGAACGTAGTTCTTAACTTCAACTTCAGCAGTAGTAGAAGCCTTATCTGTTGCAGCTGTGATTGTAACCTTGCCAACCTTTACAGGTGTTACCTTGCCAGTAGTATCTACAGTTGCAATTGCTGAATCACTAGAAGTATATGTGACTGCAGCCTTTGCCGGTGCTGTCTTTGCTGTGAACTGTACAGGTGTTCCTACAACAGCGATTGTTGTTCCGGAAACAGTTGCACCAGTTGCATCTTCAAGACGAACCTTGTAATTCTTTACAGTGATGTTAGATGCAAGAGTCTTAGAAACTTTCTTGCCATTCTTCTTTGCAGTTACCTTAACCGGAAATACCGCTGGTATTGTTGAAAAAACAGGCTGAAAATACTGGACTTGCGGAAAAGATTTAACGAAAAAATATTGCGGCAAGTAACATATAATACACACATAAGTGGCAGGCAAGTAACAAAATAAGACATGCGAAACAAATTGTATTTTAGAAAGGAATCCGCTATACTATGGGTATGATTAAACGTGATAGCTGAAGGGGAGGCTTTTATGGAGCAGCGATTGAAATTACCGGTGGGTATTGATGATTTTGAAAAAATCCGCAGAAATGAATTTTATTATGTGGATAAGACAAAGCTGATTGAACAGCTTTTACAGAACTGGGGAGAAGTCAGCTTGTTCACACGCCCGCGCCGTTTCGGGAAAACACTGAACATGAGCATGCTGAAATGCTTTTTTGAGATCGGAACCGCCCCTGCCCTGTTTGACGGGCTTTATATTTCAGGCAACAAAGAACTGTGTGATACCTATATGGGGAAATATCCGGTTATTTTTCTTTCACTGAAAGGTGTTGAAGGGCTGACGTTTGAAGAAGCTAAAGAAAATCTGCAACAGTTAATCGGAAATGAAGCAGGACGTTTTCCTTTTTTGAAAGAAAGTCCTGAACTGTCAGACGAAGAAAAACAACAATATCTTGCACTGACCACTTTCAAAGAAGGACGATATGTATTTGCAGACAGTACACTTACATTCAGTTTGCAGTTTCTATCCAGGTTATTGCATAAACACTATGGTCACAAGACCGTGATACTGATTGATGAGTATGATGTACCACTGGATAAGGCATTTCAGAATGGTTACTATAGAGAAATGATTTCGCTGATCCGCGGACTTTTAGGCCAGGCATTAAAAACCAATACCTCCCTTCAGTTTGCAGTTTTAACTGGTTGTTTACGTATTTCAAAAGAAAGTATTTTTACTGGGCTTAACAACTTTGCTGTTAACTCAGTGGTAGATGTGGAACATGACGAGCAGTTTGGATTTACAGACACAGAAGTTCATCAAATTTTGGATGATTATAAGTTAAACCAGCATTTTTCTGAAATGAAAGAATGGTATGACGGTTATCGTTTTGGAAATGCTGACATTTACTGCCCGTGGGATGTGATTAATCACGTAAAAAAGTTACTCATCGATCCTCAGGCAGATCCACAGGCCTTTTGGATCAATACCAGTGGTAATGGATTGGTCAAACGTTTTGTCGACAAGGCAGACAAGACGACACGCGATGAGATTGAACAATTGATTGCAGGAAATCCCATCGAAAAAAGAATTCGTCTGGAACTGACCTATGATGAGATAGACAACAGCATAGATAATCTCTGGAGTGTCCTGTTTACCACAGGATACCTGACACAAGTTGGGAAAGCGGTTGATGGTGTTTACCGGCTGGTCATCCCAAACAAAGAAGTCCGTGAAGTGTTTGTGTTCCAGATACAAGAATGGTTCCGTCAGACGATTGTAGAAGACGCAAAACCAATGCAGGAACTGTGCCAGGCATTTTTAGATGGGGATGCAGAAAAAATACAAAAACACCTGACACAGATTCTTGGCCGGATGATCAGTATTTTAGATACCAAAGCTCGTGACGAACAGAAGGAAAACTTTTATCATGGCTTGCTGCTTGGTCTGTTGCGAAGTGAACGTGACTGGCTGATCCGCTCCAATGTGGAATCTGGAGACGGTTTCTGTGATATCCTGATTGAGCCGGAAGATCCGGATGCGGGAATGATCATCGAATTGAAATATGCTGCGACATTCCTGGAACTGGACGGTGCCTGCGAAAAAGCAATGCAGCAGATCAGAGATCGCAGATATGACGAAGCTCTGCGGAATGATGGCAGGGAAAATATTTTGGCATATGGCATAGCTTTTTGTAAAAAGCGCTGTAAAGTCGTTTGTAAAAAACTCTAAATATTTTATCAATAATAGATAACTGAATTTCTAAAACAACAATAATTGTACCATTCCTTTATTTCCGCAAAGTGTCCAGACAAATCATAATCTTCCAAAAGGTCAGACACCTCTACATCCGTAAATCCGAATTGTTCATCATACCGTGCATCAGCAATTGAATGCTGGATATGAGAAGCCCTTCCTCCATGGCATATTTCCCATTTTTCAAAGCAATCAAGGCACGGTATTTTTCGTTTCTGCGGATTTTTTCAAAATCATCAATACCCACCGGTAATTTTAATCACTGTTCCATAAAAGCCTCCCACTCAGCCATTGCTTTTATTCATAAACATAGTATAGCGGATTACCCAGGAAAATATAATTTCATTTTGCACGCTTGATTTGTTACTTGCCTATCTCTTAATGACCTATTTCCAATAATAAATTTTTAAAGTAATATAAAAATATCCCGTTCAGGAAAAACCTAAACGGGATATAAATATTAGCTTTGTATCAAATTACTTATTTACTGAGAAGTATCCAGTAATATCCGGAACCTCTACAGCAAGCCATACTGGCACATCATCTGTACCAACGTTTACCCATACAGTAACCTTTGTAACTGTGAATCCCTCACCCTTACCAATTACTGTGGCAGCGTTATTATTGTAGACAATAGAAGAACCATTATTCTTTGTACCTTCAATGCTGCAAACTTCCAATCCAGCATGTGCATCTGTGTAATCAGTTCTATCAGTATAAGTATAATCGCCATACTTAACAATTACAGAATCTCCTAAAACAGCATCTACTGCAGAACCAGTAGTAGCTCTTGCATCCACACTATTGGCCTTAACTTCTGCTGTAGCCTTAGCCTGTGTATCTTTTACAGTAAATGTTGTTGTGATTTTTGCTGTAACACTAGAATCTACATTATCTACACCTTCAGCATATACAGTATATGTTCCTGCCTCAAGATACTTAGTAATTACATAATTAGTTACTCCATTAGCTGGGTATGAAGGCTGAGACTGACCTGAAACTTTAATGCTTAATGCACCATTTGTTGTAACAGTGAATACTCCAGCCTCTGGAGCTTTTGCAGGAGTAGTGCCGCTAACAGTACTGAAAAGAACAGTTCCATCAGCTTTCTTTACCACATATTTTACATTTGTAAGACTATAAAGATCTGCACCATCAGCAGAACCGATAACCTCAGCTTTAACAACCTTGTCTGTATAGTTATCTTTATCAGCCTTGATATCAACATTATCATTGGTAATGTTTAACTTCCAAGAATTTGCTTTTGTAGCTGTTGTATCCTTAACAGAGACAACAATTGTTCTCGCAACAACTTCTTTACCATCTTTCTTGTAGGAAATCTTAAATGTATAATCTCCAGCTACATCTCCAGGAGCGAAAGTGATTTTTGCACCAGTTTTAGAAAACTTGTTTCCAGCTGCCTTAGAAGGTTTTGTTAAGTTTTCTACGTTAATATCATTTGCATATGCGCTAGTTACGTCATTACCATACTGATCTTTTAATGTTACATTTACATCTGCAGATCTACGAATTACATTAGAAAGTGTGACATTATATTTGTCTAACTCTAATGTAGCTACAGCCTTTTCAGCAACAACTGTAATAGCAACAGATCCAACTACTTTGCTATCTTTTTTAATAAGAAGATATGCAGTACCTTCTTTTACTCCTGTAACACTAACTTTCTTTGAGCTGATATCGTTCTGAGTACCAACCATTAATGTTGCAGGATCAGAAGATTCTACAGAATACTTATTGTAATCGGAAATTTCTTTTCCGTCAGCATTTTTAATCATGAAATAAGCTGTTTTTGTATCTTTAGCTGCGATCTTCTTGTCATCTTTAGCCTTGTCATAAGACTTATTGCCATCATCAATTCTTACATCAAAGTTGCTAACAGCAGACTGATCTACAGCAGTAATTGTAACCTTACCGGAAGTAACATTTCCTTCAGCCTTACCGTTCTGATCATATTTGCCAGACTTGTATGTGATTTCAGCAGTAGCTGTATCAGCAATCTTATTTAAATATAACTTAGTTCCGTTTACATATCCATTATTGGTTGTAAGAGTGAAATCATACTTAGAAGCATCTTGCTTTGTGTAAGCAGCCTCATCAATGATAACACCATTCGCATCTTTAGAAACCAGTCCGATTTCTGTTTCAGTTGCATAAGGAACTGTTACGGTATTAAGTGCAACAGAAGCAACCTTTCCATCAGAAGCTACGAATGTCTTTGTGATTCCATCAAGAGTCACATCATATGTAGCAGCATCTTTTGCTTCGCTGAACAGTGTTAATGTAACCTTAGAAGCATCCTTGGAATCAACAGATACCTTAGATACTGGATAAACAACGTTTGTTGTCTCGTTCTTTACTACGAAATCAGTAGGCTTAAGGTTCTTTGTGTTGCCAGCAACAGTAGCTGTAAGCTCTGTAAGCTTTGTCTGGGAAACTGTGCCTAATGCGTAGTTCTTAACGTCAACTTCAGCAGTAGTAGAAGCCTTATCTGTTGCAGCTGTGATTGTAACCTTGCCAACCTTTACAGGTGTTACCTTGCCAGTAGTATCTACAGTTGCAATTGCTGAATCACTAGAAGTATATGTGACTGCAGCCTTTGCCGGTGCTGTCTTTGCTGTGAACTGTACAGGTGTTCCTACAACAGCGATTGTTGTTCCGGAAACAGTTGCACCAGTTGCATCTTCAAGACGAACCTTGTAATTCTTTACAGTGATGTTAGATGCAAGAGTCTTAGAAACTTTCTTGCCATTCTTCTTTGCAGTTACCTTAACCGTAAATACCGCTGGTATTGTTTTGAAAAATGCCGGAAATACTGGGCTGGAAAGCAGTATTTGACAGTCCGTTGCTTCCGTAAGTAACACGTAATAAACACAAAAGAATCTTCTAAATCCGATTGATTGCATCCAGCAATGCCGGGATATCCAGATGTGTGTAAACCCGTTCGGTCAATGACATTGCACCGGAATGACCGACAATTTTTTTGATCGTAGTCTGATCCACATGGGCTTCGGCGAGCAGAGAAATTGTGGTGTGACGGCAGCAGTGAGGTGTGTGATCAATCTTAAGACGAAACATCAGAGGCTGGAAAACATTGTTATAGTACATATAATAGGTAAAATGCTGACTATCAAGCGTATGAACCAGATATTCACAGTTAGAGCAGTCATGGAACCAGCGTTCATAGAACGGGAGGACTTTATCGGCAATCGGAACCTTGCGGATTCCATTTTCTGTTTTACTGTCTACGACATCAAAATATTGTTCGGACAGATGGACATTTTCTTTTTTCAGATCCAGAAGTTCAGAGACACGGACACCGTTGTAGATGAGCATCAGGACAGTTTGACAATAGGGATCATTTTGGTGTTTCCAAAGCATGGCAATTTCGGAATCTGAAAAACAGCTTCGGATATTTTTATTTGGATTCCGGTCTTTGTATTTTGAGATGTTTACATAGGAGGAGTAATCCTTTGCTACAATCTCGTGTTTCATGGCATATGCGTAAAGCTGGTTGAAAAGTACGCGGATTTTTTTTAATGTTGGATAGTTTTTCCCACAGTGATCGATCACAGATTGCAAATCATTGAGCCGCAGATTGTGAAAGGGAATATCGGCAATGCTTTCACAGGTGGCAAAAGCGGCCCGGTAGCCTTTGATGTTGGAGTGGGAGATGGTGGGAAATTTTTCCTCGGACCACCGGAGATAAATTTCCCGGAAAGTCAGTTTCAGTGTTTCGCCATCGATGGGGTAATTGTTGTAGCGTGCCAGAATCTGCAGTGCTTCGGATCGGGTAGGAGCGTAGCCCAGAATCTGATAATGCTGGATTCGTTTTCCAGTGATGTCATTGATGTGCCAGCCTGTAGTGATGCGTGCCGCGTAGGGTCTTCTTCTGTTGCCCGAGAGTTTGACAACTCCGCCGTATCCATTTGGTAATCTCATTTTTCTTCCTTTCATGTGTAAAAGTTTATGTTATCGTGTCAATCATACACATTTATTGGAAAACTTTTTAAGTAACGCACAAGTAACAAAAAAGTGTTTTTTCCTATTAAAAATGAAAAAATAAAATCTGCATGTCGGAATTATTGAAAAAAATTGGAATATGGGGTATGATGATAGGCAATGAAGCATTAAGGAGAAAATGATTTTGAGTACGAATGGAAACAAAAACACATTAAAAGCAAATAAGATTCTGATTCCTATTATCATCATGATGGGATTCATTCCGGCAATTGTGCATTCGTTTGTTTATAATACGAATCTTGCGCAGTTTGACTGGTATCCAGACAGTGCGGCGCAGCAGACGGATTTCTTTTTTGCATGGAAGATGATTGCAATTATCCTTGTAGGAGTTGTAATGATTGCAATTTTACTGATCAGGTATCTGAATAAGAAAGAGTTTTTATTTGAGAATTCTTTTTATTTCTTGATGGGGTATGCGTTGTTTGTGGCAATGTCTGCTCTGTTTTCCAACCACAAATACTGGGTAGCACATGGTACCTATGAATTGTTCGAGCCGGTGTGGGTGGTACTTATTTATATGATTCTGTGCTATTATATTTACAATTATGTGCAGGAAGAAAAGCAGGTAGAGGTAATTCTGCGCTGGTCGGGCATTGGAATTGCGATTGTTACAGTGATCGGATTTTTTCAGGCATTTGGTCTGGATTATTTTAAAACTTCTCTGGGTAAGCATTTGATGACAAGCACGAGCTGGTGGAATCAGCTGGATAAATTGTCTTTTAACTTTGCAGAGAAGACATCTTATACGACACTGTATAATCCAAACTTCTTATCCTTTTATTTTGGAATGTTGATTCCGTTATTGTTCTGCCTGTTTATTGGTGTAAAAAAGATCTGGCAGCGTCTTGTCATTGTTGTTGCGGGGATTCTTTGTGTAGTGGCGCTGATTGGAAGCCGGAGTTCTTCCGGATGGATGGCGATGGCACTGGCAGCCGTGATTCTTGCATTGGTTTTACTTAGCCGGAAGAAAAAATTATTTGTAGTCGGAATTGCTGTGGTGGTCATCGGAGTGATTGCAGCGTGTGTTCTGGCCAATACAACAGGTATCGGGCAGCGTGTGAAAAATACCATTGTAGGTACTTATCATATGGAAGATCAGTTTGCCTTAAACGATATTAAGACAAATACGGATGACGTGGAGCTGGATATTTGGGATAACCCATTGCATGTATCTTATGAACTGGGAAGTGATGGTGTGATCACAGTAACCTGCAAAGATGCAGAGGGGCAGGAGATCACGACAACCGAAATCGATCAGGAAAACCATATTTTGGGTATCAATGACGAAAGATTTGCGAATGTACAGATTCAGCCGATCATGTTTACGGATGATACGGCAGGCATAAAACTGCTGGTTGACGGGATTGAATGGGATTTCTCCAAAACGGATGCGGATGGGTATGAGTATCTGAATACAGCAGGAAAGTTGATTAAGTATCCGCAGATGAAGACTTCCCATCTGTTCCGTGATGATGCTATGAGTAACCGTGGACATATCTGGAATAAAACCATTCCACTTCTTGGAAAACATGTTTTCATGGGAAGTGGCGCAAATACCTATATGTTTGAAGTACAGCAGGAAGATTATATTAGTCAGAACTATGTCTATGGTGCAAACAGTTATGATGTAAAAGCGCACTGCTGGTATCTGCAGCAGTGGGTAGAAACCGGATTGCTTGGTACACTGGCACTTCTGGTATTTCTGTTCTGGTATCTGGTACAGTCGGTACGTATATACCGCAGAGTTGACTTGCATGAGAGCATCAGCTGGGTTGGATTCGGATTATTTGCAGCAGTATTGGTATATATGATTGCAGGTATCGCAAACGATTCTAATGTGTGTACGGCTCCGGTATTTTGGGGGATGCTTGGCCTGGGACTGGCAGTAAACCGGATGCTGGTAAAGAAAGAACAGCTTTTTGTAAAAGAAACAGTTTCTACAGAAGCTGAGACCGTCGTAAAACAGAGTATTCCAAAGGCGGTAGAGAGTACGAAAACAGTTACCGCGCAGATGGTAGAAGAATCTTCAGCAAAGAAAAAAACAACGAAAAAACAATCGAGAAAACAGAGAAAGAATCAAAAATAACAGATTGAAATTATGAAAAAAATCATTCAAGATAAACAATTACTGATCAGACGGATTTTTCTGATGTGCTACGACGTGCTTGCAGTGTTTGCTGCAAGCATAGTTGCGTTATTGATTCGGTTTGATCTGAATATCAAAAGCGTACCGTTTCAATATATGGATGAAGTGTGGAGAGCGCTTCCTTTTATGATCATTGTTACGCTGGTCATTTTCTGGCTGCTCCGGCTGTATTCCAGTCTCTGGAGCTATGCGGGAGCACTGGAAATGATGTATGTGGTTTCGGCATGTATTCTGGATACCGTTGTTGTGACAGTGCTGATATTGCTTCGGAACTGGGGGGATATGTACCCGGTGCCAAGAAGCTTTTACATTCTGTATGGATTGTTTCTGTTTGTATTTGTCATGGGATGCAGATATTCTTACCGTGGACTGCGTGTGCTTCGCAATATGCGCAGAGCCGGCGTGTACAGACGGAATGTACTTGTGATCGGAGCAGGGGATGCAGGAAACCAGATCATCAAAGAAATCAACAACAGCCGCTATGTGAAAAAGAAGGTTGTTGGTGTGATTGATGATGACCGGAACAAGATCGGCAATTATATTCATGGAGCGAAAGTCGTAGGAGATCGGAGCGATATTCTGGAAAAAGTCGAAGAACTGCATGTGCATGAGATCATCATTGCCATGCCATCGGCCACGCAGAAACAGATCAAGGGGATTCTTGATATCTGCAAAGAAACCGGATGCACATTGAAACGTCTGCCCGGCATTTACCAGCTTGTAAACGGCGATGTCAGCGTCAGCAAACTGAAAGATGTAGATGTCAATGACCTGTTAGGCAGAGATCCGGTGACCGTTGATCTGCAGTCTATCATGGATTATGTTTCTGGGAAAATCATAATGGTTACAGGGGGCGGTGGCTCCATCGGAAGCGAATTGTGCCGGCAGATTGCCGCACACAAGCCAAAACAGCTGATTATTGTGGATATTTACGAGAATACGACCTATGATGTGCAAAACGAACTGAAAGTCCGGTTTCCGGAGTTGGATCTTGTTGTGCTGATCGCATCCGTGCGGAATACGAATCGTATGAACTGGATTTTTGAACATTACAAGCCGGAGATTATCTATCATGCAGCGGCACATAAGCATGTGCCTCTCATGGAAGAGAGTCCGAACGAGGCAATTAAGAATAACGTGCTTGGCACGTGGAAGATTGTGCAGGCGGCAGATCGGTACGGTGTGAAGAAATTTGTGATGATTTCCACGGATAAGGCAGTCAACCCAACCAATATCATGGGTGCCAGCAAGCGCATCTGTGAGATGATCATTCAGACCTATAACCGCAGATCGAAGACAGATTTCGTAGCCGTGCGTTTTGGAAATGTGCTTGGCAGTAACGGAAGTGTGATTCCGCTGTTCAAAAAACAGATTGAGCGTGGAGGTCCGGTCACGGTTACCCATCCGGATATCGTGCGGTATTTTATGACAATTCCGGAAGCGGTATCTCTGGTGCTGCAGGCGGGCACCTATGCCAAAGGTGGAGAAATTTTTGTTCTGGATATGGGAGAGCCGGTCAAGATTCTGGATCTGGCAAAGAACCTGATTCTTCTTTCCGGTCACAAGCCGGATGAGGATATCCATATCATTTTCACAGGACTTCGCCCAGGAGAAAAACTTTATGAAGAGATGCTGATGGATGAAGAAGGGATGCAGGATACCGCAAACAATCTGATTCATATCGGTAAACCGATTGAGCTGGATGAAGAAAAATTCATGCAGCAGTTGGAAGAATTAAAAGAGTACGTTGTGACAGAACCGGAAGACATCCGGGAGTGTGTCAAAAAAATCGTGCCGACATATCACCCGGAACTGGCGGGGGAGAATAAATAAGTAAAAATAGAACGGCTATCAATGACAGCAATTCCGTGCATGGCACGTGAATTGCTGTTTTGCTTTTTACAGATGAAACGTATTGCGGGGATGTCTGGTAGTGAGGATGGCACGTTGCTTTGACATGGCAACATGCGTATAGATTTCTGTGATATGAATGGAACTGTGACCAAGCATTTCCTGTATATAGCGGATATCGACGTCCGCTTCTAAAAGGCTGGTGGCAAATGTATGCCGGAACATATGCGGTGTAATATGCTGTTCAATTGCAGCAAGAGAAGCATATTTGTTGATCATCCGCCGCGCCGACTGATCGGATAATGCCGTTCCGTTTAGCGTCGCAAAGAAATGCTGGCAGGTTTCCATCTGGGGGAGAAATTCATTGCGGTATTCCGACAGAATCTGTATGACCTCGTGGTTTCCGATCTGAACAATTCGTTCTTTGGAACCTTTTCCGTAGATCAGGACTGATCCATCGTACAAATCGATGTCACAGATACGCAGAGCGCATAATTCGGAAATCCGTATTCCGGTTGCAAATAAAAGTTCTATGACAGCGGCATCCCGCAAAGCGTTTTTTCTCTGATAATCCGTTTTGGCGACGGTGCGCTGCTCATAGATCGTAGATAAGAAAATTTCGATCGTGTGCAATGGAATGGTTTTCGGCAAAATCACAGGTTCGCGGAATTTGATCTGCACCTTGTTGAAAGGATTCCGGGCGATGATTTCTTTATATTCCAGGTAGTGAAAAAGAGCTTTGACCGAGGCAATCTTTCTTTTTACGGTTTTGGGTTTGTACTTCTGGTGCAGACTGCCAATATAATTTTCCAACAGATCCGGTGTAATATCAGAAACATTCCTGCATGAAAAAATGGCATAAAATTGCTGAAGGTCGATGCGATATGCTTTCAGAGTCTTGGAATCCAGACGTTTTTGGTGACGGCAGTGTTCCAGATAGTTGTTGATGTGTGTCTGTAAATTATTCATGGGTGGTCTCCTTTGTATATGAAGTTTTGTTTAGGAGTATATGGTACATGAAATGGGGATGGTTTTGTTGGATAAAATGAAAAATGTGATATGTAAAGAAAATGAAATGGTGAGATTGAACTTTGCAATTTTATTTTAAATAAATTATATAGAAATATATATTATCCTTTAACATTTTTGGTGTTATGGAAAATAATAGTGAATTGGAGACTGGAATAAGATTGTTAATAAGGTGAAATTATGTAGTTTGGAATTTATTATGTAAATCAGGCGAGAGGAATAATTACGGTCATTGCAATATGCACTAAAATAGAGTATGATATAACACATGTAAATTTATGAAAATAAGGGAAATCAGGAAGGAGCAAGTCAGCCATGGAAGGATACCATTACATCAAAAGAGGAATTGATATCATATTAAGTGGGATGGCGATCGTGATCTTATCACCACTCCTTCTTTTTTTATGTATTGCGATCAAACTGGATACACAGGGACCGATATTATTTAAGCAGAAGCGTGTCGGCATCCACCGGAGTTTCTTCCAGATTTACAAATTCCGTACCATGCGGATTGACACACCGAAGGATGTGCCAACACATATGTTGGAAAATCCGGAGCAGTACATCACAAAGGTAGGAAAATTCCTGCGCAAAACCAGTCTGGATGAACTTCCGCAGATTTTTAATATCTTCAAAGGAGAAATGAGTATCGTAGGACCGCGGCCGGCACTGTGGAATCAGGATGATCTGGTAGCAGAGCGTGAGAAATATGGTGCCAATGATGTGACACCGGGGCTGACCGGGTGGGCACAGATCAATGGCAGAGATGAACTGGAGATTCCGGACAAAGCAAGACTGGATGGCGAATATGTCAAACATCTGGGACCGTGGATGGATCTGAAATGTTTTCTTGGCACAATTGGCTCCGTGCTCATGCACGATGGCGTGGTTGAAGGTGGAACCGGCGAACTGAACAAAGAGGAAGAAGAGACAGAAGCACACAAAAGCGAAACAGCACAGAGCAGCGCGAAAAAGGAAACCATTGTAAAAGACACAGAAGAAAGTGAAAATGGCAGGAGAAAAAAGAAGATTCTGATCACCGGAAGCGGCAGTTATGTGGGAACTTCCGTGGAGGCATGGCTGAGACAATGGCCGGAGTACTACCAGGTTGACACGCTGGATATGAGAACCCAAACATGGCGGACACACGATTTTTCTGCATATGATGTGGTCTATCATGTGGCGGGAATCGCACATGCAGATGTGGGACAGGTGACGGAAGAAGAAAAGAAGCAGTATTACTGCGTGAATACAGATCTGGCAGTAGAGACAGCCGAAAAAGCCAAAAAGGAAGGCGTGCAGCAGTTTCTCTTTATGTCTTCCATGATTGTATACAGCGGATGTAGAGAAAAGAAAATTACAAAAAATACAATTCCCAAACCATTGAATTTCTATGGAGACAGCAAATGGCAGGCGGATCAGAAAATACAGGCACTGGCAGATGAACGTTTTAAGGTTGTTGTATTGCGCCCGCCAATGATTTACGGAAAGGGATCAAAGGGAAACTATCCACAGCTTGCAAAACTGGCAGGAAAGCTTCCGCTATTTCCGATTGTACATAATCAGCGTTCCATGCTTTATATAGAAAATCTGGCACAGTTTGTCAAACGGATGATCGACAACGAAGAGACCGGAGTGTTTTTTCCGCAGAACGAGCAGTATATCAATACTTCGGATCTGGTGCAGATGATCGCTGTGGTAAAAGGACACCGGCTTGTGATGGTTCCAGCGACTGGCTGGATCATCCGGCTGATGAAAAAGATTCCGGGAAAAATTGGCACCCTGACGGGCAAAGCGTTTGGTGACAGTGTGTACGATATGCAGATGAGTGAATATAAGGAAGAATATCGTGTGTGTGACTGGAAAGAGTCGGTAAGAAGGACGGAAGGATAAGAGCTGGAATGGGAAAATCTTGCATAAATAAAAGAATTAAAGTATGATACTACTGAAAAGATGATAAATAGCTTAATGGTATGCATTCGAAGGTTTAGGAGATAGAAAAGCGTGAGAATAGACAAACTGCAAGTGCACAATTTCAGAGGTTTTTCAGATACAGAAATAGTATTAAACGGAAAAGATGCCATTTTTTATGGAGTAAACGGAATGGGAAAATCGTCAATACTGGATGTCTGCAATCTTCTATTTTCCAGAATTATGCAGGAAGCAGCACAGGATGAACAGATAACAGCCTCTCTTTTAGGAGAAAAAGATGTAAAAGTTGGAGAAGAAGAAGCAAAAATAACGTTGTTTCTTGAAGACCAGGGAAATAATTTTCACTATTACCGAAAAAGAATTCAGGGGAAAAATCTGCATAATTCCAAAGAACTGAAGAGAGTTTCGGAATATATGCGAAAACAGTATCTGGGAGATTGTTTGGAAACAGAAGAAGAGTATGAAAACGATGACACGGAAACACCACAGAAAGAGTTTACTTTAAATAATGAAAATATTCCTGTTTATGTGTTTTATGGAGTTGACCGCTATAATGAAAAAACACGTAAATTGAGAAGGCGTTATACAGGAGCAGCAGGGAAGCTGGATGCGTGGAGAGATTCTGCATTTGGAGGAGTGATCAATTTCCGGTTATTTTTTGAATGGTTCCGGGGAAGACAGGAATATGAAAACAGTATACGAGTGGAAACGCCGAATGCAGAAGATCCACAGTTACATGCAGTAAAAAAAGCCATATTAAACGCATTGGGAGATGGATTTTCGGAAATTCGTGTGAAAGTAACAGAAGAAGATGCGGAACTTATTGTCATCAAAAAAGAATTGGAATTGGCATTTTATCAATTGTCAGAAGGAGAAAAAAGTGTAATCGCACTGGTAGGCGATCTGAGCCGGAGGCTGGCAATTGCAAATCCAAAGAGGGAGAATCCGCTGGAAGGGGATGGCATTGTGCTGATTGATGAAATTGATCTGCATCTGCATCCGAAGTGGCAGGAGAAGATTTTTCCGGCTTTACAGAATACTTTTCCAAATATTCAGTTTATTGTTTCCACACATGCTCCGAAAGTGCTGGAGTCTGTGGATGAAAATATACAGGTAATACGTTTGCATGAAGATGCAGAAACGCACCTGGTTTTGGCAGAACCGATGGAGCCGATGAACGGCTGGGATGTCAATACAATTCTGGAAGATTACATGGATACCGAAGTATATAACAGGAAGACAACGGAACTCTTAGAGCAAATAAATGTGTATCTGAATGAAAAAGCATATGATGAGGCAGAAAAACTTGTAAATAAGCTTGCATGGATGACATCGGAAGAGAATACGAAAGTTGTGCGTGCAAGAATCTTGATTGCAAAAGGGCGATAAAGTTTTTATGATTTATATTCAAAAGACAGGTGAACCAGAAGAAGTAAGCCGGTGGAAGAAAAAATTCAAGAATAAGCATAAAAGAGAAGCAGGGTATGAGGATATCCGGCATGAAAAGGAACTGCAAATATTAAAGAATGCATTGCTTGCAGAACAGAGACATCTTTGCTGCTATTGTTGTTCTTATATTAAAAATACAGAGACTGAAGTACAAAAGAATAGTTTTCATGTGGAACATTTTCGACCTCAGGCACAAAATCAGGATTTATCTCTGGCCTATAATAATCTTCATGCTTCTTGTAATGGAGACAATCGCAGGCACTGTGGGCATAAAAAAGAAAATAATTTTGATGCAAAGCGGATGATTTCTCCGCTGGAGAAGGATTGTGAAAGTCATTTTCGATATCAGCAGGATGGAACAATACAGCCGGCGGAAAAGACAGATGCGGCAGCTGAGTATACAATTACGAAGTTGAACCTGAATGATAAACGTTTATGTCGTGCCAGAGAAAACGCTTTATGGACGTTTAATGTGTTCCAGTTGAATGGAGAAGAAAAACAGCGGGAATTGCAAAAATTTGAATGTTCAGAAGAACTGCCACCTTATTGGGACGCAATTAAATATTTTTTGACACAGGGAGACTGATATACGTGAAATATGATAGAAATCTGGTCGCTACAATCATAGAAAACGAATTTTGGGATGACTTGTATAATGAAATTGACGATTCTGTTATGAACATGGAAGGTCAGGAATTGGATGAAGCGTTTGAGACATATGTTGACTATGCAGAATTGGATCAAATAGAAAATGTCAAAGTTGTCCGGGTAGAACAGGAAGAGGATGATACATGTACGATTGTGAGAGGCATATTGGAAGCTGATGTTTCTCTTGATGGTTATGTATATTTTGAAGGGGAAAATAATATGGTGAACAGTTCGGAAGTTACATTGGAATTCGAATTTCAATTTGAGCATCAGAATGGGAAAAATCGCCAATTTGTGTCCCGGGTAATTGCATAACTTATAATTGATAGAAGATATCATGAAGAATAAAAAATGGTGGAATCTGTAGAAACTGTGATAGGACAGATTAATAGAAAGAGTGGAGGTTTAGGGATGCCGTACGTGTCACCTGTTGTTGAAAATGATTTTAAAGACCGGTTGAACAAGTGCGTAGATATTATTAAAAATTCGAGTATCAAATATCAGAGTTTGGGGATTTTTGGAAGCTACGCGAGAAATGATTATAAGGCCAGCAGTGATATCGACTTTTGCATCATAGTTCCGGAAAAACCGGAAAGATGGATGATGGGAGCCTTGCGGGAGGAACTCGAGATGTTGCATGCGGATGTGGTTTTTGTAACACCGCAGTATTTCGAACATGATAATTCAAAGTTTACACAACAGTTAAGAAGAGATTATAAGGAGTTGAAAATATGATAAAGGCAAATTCTTATTATTCTATTGCGTGCAATGAATTCTGGTATTTAAGGGATGCAGTGTCACCTGTATACTGCAATCCGGCTGCAGCTTCGGCACAGCAAATCGCAGAAAAAATGTTGAAATCTGTGGCAGAACTGGTCTGTACTGGAATTGAAAAACTAATGACATCTCATAATTTGCGTGCCCTATACGATGAAATTAAAAGGGTAGATACTTCCTTACAATTAGAGAGGAAGGATCTGGCATTACTCAAAGACTATTATTATGATGCAAGATATCCGGGGGATAATTTTGTTATTGTGACAGTGGATGAGCTGCGTGAGGCATTGGAGATCATGCTTGACGTTGTAGAAGCTGTAAATTGCTGGAGAACGTCTCATGAATTGGAGATATTAATTGCTGATCCGAGAGGGGAGTTTCAATCAGCGATGAGCAGATTGAAGCAGGAAGGGTAAACTGCCAAAATGAGCGGTTACAGTTTGCAGGGTGACTTGTGAACTGTAACGGAAAGAGTACGATTGAAAAATGATTTCCAAAAGATAAAAGACCATAAATAAGGGAGAATACCCATGGACGATACAAAAACAGAAATCATAAAACAAATATGCACAGGAGACTGGAAGGCAATCCCGGTTACAATGGGATTAAAATTTTTGAATGAACACCAGTTTACCCAAATCTTTGTGGATGCCGGAAAACAAATCAGGGAGTTTCGGCGGTATGGAACCGAAGAAACGGAACTTCGCAATGTTATATTTTGTGAAGAAAATATGAAATTACTGGCAGAACACATGCGCCCGGTAGATGATTACACGTGGTTGGAGAGACTCGTGATCTGTGTCGACAACTTAGTCAATGGGAGTGCTATGTCTGAGGATAATAAAAAAACGAGTAAACAACGTTTTGTGGAGATTATAACAGACAAATGCCGTAAAATTCTGCCGGAAATTTATGGAAGATCACGGCTTGAAGAAATTGGTCAGGGAATGGAACAAATGAACAGCCGAATGGATCGGTTAGAGCGTGCGACACAAAATATCATTGATATGGGGAGCCGACAGAACCAGGAAGAACGTCTGCAGCAGAGGATGGAGACAGAAAAGAGACCGGAGACAGAGAAAAACATGCAGCAGAATGGTCCAACGGATATAGGGCAAATAGCCAAATGGGATTTATCCGATCAACAGGTGGAAGGACTGTTTGGACCAAAAGAAAACCGGTACAAAGATATCAGTCAGCTTACTGAAGCATGGAAGAAAGAACGTAATGTTTATCCGGGGTGGTACATTCTTCCCTACAACATATGCGCAGAACTAAGCAGCAAAACAAGAGAAGAAGGACTGTTGCAAAGCCATACATTTGTTGATTTAAATCGGATGTTTCTGTTTGCATATGAACTTGCATGGCGCTACGAAAAATGTATGCATTTGTATTCCGATTATGAGATCCATCACTTGTCCATAATCTGGGACAATTATTATGAAAAGGAAATCAAAAGCTGGAGTCACGAATCTGCGATATATGAAACAGAAAATATAAAGAAATGGTTTTATATTGGTCAGGTACTGCTTCGTGTATATCGCGAGGAGGGAAGAACAGAAGCGTGGAAAAATATCTATACGAGACTGAAAGCGTATGAGGCTTATGGGGTAAACGGAACCATAGATCTGCAGTTAGAGAAAGCAAAACAGGAGTATCATAGATTACAAATTCCGGCAATGCGAAGATCAATTGCCCATTGTCACCCGGACAAAGAACATTATGAACAGCGTTTGCAGATATTGGGGCTACAGGCGGAACTGGATGAACTAGAAAGTGTGATTCCTGCATTGCAGCAGCTTATGCAGGATATACAGGACGCAGAGATATCGAATGGGAGCAATGGACTGTATTTCAAAACGCTCAGAGTGAGTATTCTGCAATTATATATGCTTTGTGTACAGGGAAAATGGGATTATACGCAGAAATTTGAAATTCATTTACAAGAAATTCATCGGATACAGGAAGATATAGATAGTAATTGTGCATTATTTGACTGGGAAATGTGGAAAGACAACGTGCAACATAAATTGCTTCGCTGGCATGTGCGCAAGTACGAGCAGAGAGAAGCGTTTCCGTTAAATCAGGAATATCGTACAATCATACAGGGAACGGGCAATGCATGTGAACCGGCATACCATTTTTACCGCTTGTTGGATAAGCTGGCATTACCATTAAAATGTGGGTATGTCACACTGCTGGGAGATTTGGAACAGCCATGGATCGAAGCAGTGTTGGAACAGATGGATTACCTTGGATTATTTTTGCTGTGTCGTGGGTGCTACAGCAGAACGATCGAAACATTGGTGGATCGCGCATGGCTGTGTACACTTTCACCGGATGTAGCGGGAAATATGGTTGCATTTCTGATTCATGCTCTTTCGGACAATATGGAAGAAATGGCGGATCAGGAACGTCCACAGGCAGGGGGAATTCTTACACAGATATTCTCAAATGTTCCCGAACTGCTGATCCGGTTTATGAGCCGATGCCCAGATGCACAGCAGGAAGATGCTTTATTGCTTGCAAAACAATTGATGGAATCAGAAGAACTTCCGGTATCATTTTCGATGGCAGAGTTGGGTGTTGGAATTATGGAAAATGTATCTGAAGCGAAGAAGTCACAAATGCTGGATGTAATGCTGCAGACAAAAATTGTAGAGCACAAGACCATGCATGGACATGGGGATGGAATTGACATTTTCAGTTATTATTTCCGGAAAGAAGATATCGGTCCGTTGCAGAGAAAGTGTATTGTAAGACCAGAAACTATAGCATGGTTACTGGAAATCCCGTCTGAGGCAGGATATGAATGGAGAACCAAAGTGCTTCGTCTGGAAACTTTGTACCGTCTGCAGCTATTGGATGAAAAACAGCAGCAGGCATATGCTGCATTACTTTGGCATTATGTATCAGAGACAACAGGGCTTCCGGAGGGAAAGGATCTGCACCTGTTTGCTTATGAAAAATTACCGTGTCTGGATGCAAATATTCCAGTAAAATCTATTAAACAATGGTTTCTATCGAGGCGTTTGCAGGATCAGTTTGAAGATCAGCAGGGATGCAGAAGTACAATGGGAAAAATCCCTTATCTGGATGAGCTGGTTCTGGTCTGTGAAAATATGGAACCGGGATATTGGAGCCAAAAGGAAACGGAACAGCTTCTACAGGATATGCAGGCATATTGGTGTATTTTAAGAGGAAAACTAGAACAGGTGCGCCCGGAGAGCTTTGCAGCAGACGAATTTCGGAACCGGGCACAGAAAATAGAGAAAACGGCCGCTGCGTTGTGTCGCAATACAGGTATGATAAGTACGCTTGTATCCGAACAATTACAATCAATGCTGCAGGAAATGTGTGTGTATAATATCAGCATCAAAGAACTGGAAATTCAAATAGCTAATAGTGATGCTCTGGCAGCATCCGTTTGCGAAGAAATGCAATCTTCTGAAAAAGAACTTACGATAGGGGCACAGACTGCAGCTTATCAGTATATTATGGCACATCCCACGGCAGAGGAGGCACAGGTCCTATTGAGTGAATTCCTGAATATCCTGCGGTACCGAAAGACACCGGGGCTGGTGTCTGCGATATACTTTCTTCATAATCTGGTTTATGCAGATTGTCAGATCATACGGCAACGCGACAACCAGAACCACATGGATGCATGTCTGGAAATGCTTGCAGATATTCTGCGAGTCGAGCAGGATTGTGATATGCCGGCCAAAGATATTCTGCATGCCCGAAAAGCATGCATGTCTCTTGCGTTCCGGATGTATCAGATGCCGGAGACAAGCGGGGGAAAAGGCGTGCAGCGCTGGAAAGAGATTGCGGCAGATGAGTGTGAAATGAATGAGATTCGGCAGGAATGGGTGTGGTAGATATGATTAAAGTGTGTTACTATGGTAAATAAACTGAAACTGTAAATATTAAGAATAAAGAGTGGAGAATATATGACACAGGAAAATGAACTAATAGAAACTTCCTTAAATGAGATATATAGAAAAATCAGTATTCAACAATATAAAACAGATATGGGATTTAAGGCGTTAGCAGAAGGGGTACATGATAATTTGTTTGTAATACCTGAGTATCAGAGAAAATATCGATGGACAAAGCAACAGGTGGAAGAATTGGCGACTTCCCTCCTTCGTGATTTACCAATTCCACCAATCTATGCATTCCGAAATGAAAATGGACAGCTTGAAATTTTGGATGGACAGCAGAGAGTGATGAGTCTGTATTTTTATTATATTGGAAGATTTTTTGCGGATACGCAACAAAACGTATTTGATTACAGAGAACTGGATATTGATCACACAAGTAATTTTGAAGAAGCTCTTGCAAAGAAATACGATATTGTTCCAACGAAGTTTTATATGATTTTTGGAAAGGAAAAATGTGATATTACCTATGCGACACTTCCAAAAGACATCAAAAGAAAAGTTGATTACACTACTATTTCGGTTGTAGAAATAAAAACATCAATGATAGATAATCCAGAAGCTACACTGCACAAAATATTCACAAACCTTAATAATGGTGGAACACGCTTGTCAGATCAGGAAATGAGAAATGGCGTATATCCTTGCAAATTTAGCAAAATGATAGATGCTATAAATCGAAATGATCTCAAATGGAGAAAATTGTATGGTCATATGAGTGATAAATATGATGATATGGAAAAACTATATCGTTTTTGTGCTATGAAAAAGTTTGTGAAATATGATGGAATGGATTTTCAAATAAAAGGAGATTCTGGTACAATCAAAATCAAAGAGTTTATTGATGCTTTTACGGAGCAGGCATTTTATTTTACGTCAGAAGAAGTCGAAGAATATCAGGAAAGTTTAGAAAAATTCTTTTGTAGATTAGATATTAGCCGTGAAAACTTTAATAAGGTTTTGATTACGGAAGGGATTTTTGTGGTTTTAGAAAAAACACATATTAATGTATTAATTACGGATGAAATATATAATGACATTTCTGAAGATGCAGGAATAAAAAGTACAATGAATGCGCGGACCTTTTCACGCACAAATATGAATAAAAGGTGGAAAATGATATATGACTTGTTATCAGGCTATGGTCAGTGACTTGTGTGAAAAAATGATTGGTGAACAATTGCCATATAAAGATACCATTTTATTGGGGGATAATTCCAGTGGTAAATCGGATGTTTTAAAAGGCGTCATAGAGAACGGTGACAGGCGGAAGTATTATTTTATTGATGCAGTGAATCGCGAATTTGATGTGAAACAAATTACCTTTGAAAAGGAAAAAAATATAGTATACTCTTCCAAAATAAATGATACTCGGTTAAATGAAGATATTTTTAATCATAAGGATTCGTTCTATTATGGAGGAACACCAAAGGCTATTGAAGATTTTTATTTTAATTATAAAGAACGGTTAGAGAAACTTATACAGATTTTTTTGCAGATAGAATTTGAAGTGAAACAGGAACTGACAGGAGCAGTAGTTTACGTTAATGATGAAAGATTTAGTTTATCAAGTGGTTATCAAGCGTTAATTAGAATTTTTTTGGAAATATTATATTATGAGGACACGATGCATGAAGGCGTAATTGTTATAGATGAGATAGATGAATTTTTATCTGTAAAAAATTGTGGAAAAATATTTGATTTTCTAAGGGGAAATTTTCCTACATTAAATTTTATTGTAACAACGCATTCCGCAGATCTGATTGCTGAAACAGAAAATGCTAATATTGTTTTACTGAGAAATACGAATTATGAAGTGTTAGATGCAGGAGATTTTAGGAGCATATCACAAGTATATGACTTGTTTAAGGATGTTTTCAAAATTGAAAAGGAAAAAACATCAAAGGAGGTAATTGATACAAAATTGCGCGTGTTATTTAATAATAAAATGTCGGGCATTTGGAATGAAGAATGTGAAAATGAGCTTTGTACTATAAAGACAGGAAAAATTACAAAGGTACAGAAAATGATCATAAAACAAATTGAGGAGTGGAATGTGTGAAAAACGATTTTTTCTTATTGGATATTCCTGATTTTTCGCCATCTTATGAGAAAAAAATTGAGTATGGATATAAAAACAAGGCCGGGAAAAATTTATTAGAATTGCTAAGAAATATAAGCAAAAATCATTGTATGTATTGTTATGCCCTACTTAAAAGTGATAGAGTAGACACAGGAAATCTTGAACATAGTATTGAAAAGAAATTAGATGAAGAACATTTAGAAGAATGTGTTCAAAATATTGCGCTTACGTGTAGTCACTGTAATCAGTCACTAAAAAGGACTGGAGAAGAAGAACGATGTAAAAAAATCCTTCCACAGATAGAATTATTTCGAGAAAAAGTGAATTGTAGTGGGAAAATGTGCAAGCAGGAATGTGGCCCATATAAAGAATTAAAACAGGAATATGGTAAAGTGTCACGGATTATTTTACAACCACATGGCGTACATGGAATAAATTCACAATTGAAATATTGTCTGCAGTATGATGTGAAAAATGCAGAGTTTATTCCAAGTACAAGATACCAATACGATGAGAATGATATTAATTACATAGAGCATCATATTAATCAGTTTCGATTGAATGATATTGGTTTTAAAACGAACGCGTTGGTGGAATTCCTTGAAGATGTGATAAATGCAGACGGAAAATATAGAGAAAAAAAGAAGTATTCTAATTATATTGTAGATTTGTTTATGGAAAAATTAAAGGATTTTTCACAAACGGATATTTTGAAATTATGTGAAAACTTATATACGCAGTATTTTTTGGAGTTTCGGAGTGAATAGTATGTATAATGCCAAATTGCGTTGGAAAAAGAATTTGTGGATGAAGGAATAAAAAATGATTTTTCCGGCAAAACCGGTTGGATGATAAGTCTGACCGGTTTTTTACATTGAGTAAGATAAAGGTTCGTGATATAATAAAAATAATATTTATTGGATTTGGGGTTACGGAAGACAGAGGACAAGGGAATGCATATAGTTAAGGAACTTATCGATAATATATCATCAACAAGCCTGAATAGATTTCTTACCGAACAGAAAATTGCAAATGAGCAGAGGCTGTCTTTTTCGGATCATCGGGTTTTGCTAGAACAGCTCTGTCAAAATGGATTGATTTCTGTTGAGGATCTGAATGATTTTTTCTTTCAAGAATTATTATATGGTCATCATCGATTGATGCGCGTGTATTCATTAACTGCTTCGACCTGTCTGCGCTTAAAGAGCAGGGATTCGTGGGGCAGACTTATGCGCAAATTCCAGATCCCAGATTGGACGTACAACCAGATCATAGAGACGATCCCACAGAAGGAAGACTCCACGAAGCTTGCAGCGATACAGGAAGAAAGAAGGAATGGAAATTTAATCAGGGTGCATCTGATTTTTGTATTCTGCATGTTAAAAGATTCTGCCGGTCCGATCGAGGAGGAGTGTTCCTATCTTCCGGTAACCATTGATCTGGAACAGCGCTGCATGATTGTTAAAGTATGGAATCAGCATGGAATTATACAGGAGAGCCGTCCGCAGATTCAGCTTGATAAAATCTATAGTATAGTAGAAGAAACATTAGAACTGGAATTGGACAACAATAGAGAGGTTGATCCTCAGAATGTATTGTATGACATGAGCAAAGAATTGTTCAACCAGTTTTTTGAACGGCTTCCAAATATAAAAGAGATTGATGATAAGAGAGAGAGCCTTAGCAGCATTATCGATGCAATGTTACAAAATATTCCGTTGCATCATGTAGAACAAAAAGACGGAAAATTATATATGCCGGATGGAATCATTAATTTAGAGGAAGAACTATATCGCCTGATTCAACAGACCGCATTATATGATTACCGGGAAGATCATGCATTGAATACGCTTCTTCCAAGCGATGAAAAATATATATCAAAAATTCGATTCAGTGACAGAGATAATCTGTCGGCAAACTTAACAGGAGAAAATGGTGTAGATTGTATTTATGATGCCAAGACGTTTATGTGTATCAGGGATTCTTTGGATATCGTGAAAAGAATTATTTCCCTGACGGTCAACTTTCCAAGAGCGCGAGGGGTATTGCAAGTGAAATATGAAGCTGATAATTATCAGTTTCTGACGCTGCACATTTTGGAAGGAAAATATTATTCGGAAGAAGAATTCCAGCAGATATGGGGGCTTTATAAAGAGTATGAACGAAAGAGAAGCGGTTCGGCAATGTATGAAAATCCTGCCGCAGTTGACACAAAGGCAATGTAAACAGTTTACGACGCAGGACCTGAGTGAACGGCTGGATCTGGAAATTACATATACCAAAAGTATGCTGCAGGTTCTGTGTGCAAAAAATCTGGTTCGAAAAGAACTGCACTATAGCTGTCCACAATGCCATAGTCAGAATGTCTTCGTATGTGATGGATTTGCTGCTTCGTATCAATGCTATCATTGTCAGGCAATCCTGGAACCGGCACGGGTAGAAAACGAGGGGAGACCGTTTTACAGTGTTTCCAAGGATGACTTTATGCAGTATACAAAAGAAACGTATCCGGATATCTTTTATATGACATGTGAGCCGGAAAAAGAAATTATTCCATTCCGTCCGGTGGTTGTCGAGCAATCGGAAGAAAATGTTGCTCCGGTGATCGGGGATGACAAGGTGGAGACGGTAGATGATAAAGCTGAGAAAACGGACAATGACCTTGAGAAGCGTGTGGTTAGCTTGGAAAATGATAAAAAGGGGAAGAATTTGTTTTGGGCGATTGTAAAGATGAGTGTATTGTTAGCCATCATGGGGAGTATGACCATATTTATACTGTATGAATGGGTTGATATTTTTATTTTTAAAGATGCGCAGCCATTTCTTTATGAGATATTTATGCGCGCGATGAATGGAAGTGTGGTTAGGGCAGATGATTTGGGCGGTGTGTTTATTACTTTAATTAGTTGGATATTGACTTTTGTGGTTGGGGCTGTTGATGTATTGGGATGGAAAAGGGTTCAAAAGTATTACAGTGAAATAAAAAAAGAATATTTGAAATTAGAAAATAAAAATAGCTAGGTGGTTATTTTGTGAAAGGAAAAGATGAAACGAGTCCTGATGCTGGCGTCCGTCGCCTCCATGATTGACCAATTTAATATGCCAAACATTGTGTTATTGCAGAAACTGGGCTATCAGGTAGATGTTGCCTGCAATTTTATCGAAGGAAATACCTGCTCGGATGAGCGTGTCGCAGAATTGAAGCAAAAACTGCAGGATATGCATGTGCGCTGCTGCCAGATTGATTTCGCACGGAATATCAAACACATGGGGCAGAACATGAGGGCACTGAGGCAGGTAGAAGGTTTGATGAAGCAAAATGGATACGCATTTTGCCACTGTCACAGCCCGATCGGTGGTGTGGTCGCAAGGATTGCCGGACACCGGACAAAGACAAAAGTGATCTATACGGCACATGGGTTTCATTTCTATCAGGGGGCACCGGTTATGAACTGGCTGGTGTACTATCCGGTGGAGAAGATGCTGAGCCGATGGACGGATGTGTTGATAACGATCAATCATGAGGACTATGCCAGAGCAAAAAAGAAATTTCATGCCGGAAAAACCTATTATCTGCCCGGAATCGGAATCGATCTGGAGCGATTCCATGCGGGAGATGCACAAACAATCCAGCAGAAACGGCAGGAACTTGGGTTGCAGCCGGAAGATGTGTTCTTATTATCTGTGGGAGAACTCAGTGATCGTAAAAACCATGTCGTTGTCATTGAGGCAATGAAACAGCTGGTTCAGAAACATTCGCAGCTGAGATATTTTATTTGCGGACAGGGAGAAAAAAAGCAGGAACTGCAGCAGTTGATTCAAAAATATCATTTGGAAGATCATGTGAAGCTACTGGGATTTCGGACAGACGTGGCAGAACTCTGTCAGGCAGCAGACGTGTTTGTGTTCCCGTCCAAGCAGGAGGGACTTCCGGTAGCATTGATGGAAGCGATGGCTTGCGGGGTTCCGGTAGTGTGCAGCAGGATTCGGGGAAATACAGATCTGATACAGGAAGAAAAATGTCTGTTTGAACCAGATGATGTGGAACAAGTAGAGACAAGTGTAGAATGGATATTAAAGAAAAACGAAAAAAAGGTTGTGTATAATGAATTATCAAAATATGATTTAATGAATGTGATAAAAGAATATGGAGAAATTTATGCCGGAAAATGAAAAATATCCTCTTGTTAGTGTGGTTATGGCTGTTTATAACAACGTGGATGAAAAAGTACTTGAGAGTGCAATAACGTCCGTTATGCAACAGGATTATGAAAATCTTGAGTTACTTATCTGTGATGATGGATCTTCCAATAACACATTACAACAGATCAGTCGAATAAAGAAGCAGTATACAAAAATACGTGTATTTCACTATGAACAAAATCGTGGTGCTGCATATGCTCGGAATTTGTGTATAAAAAAGGCAAAAGGACAATATATTGCAATTATGGATGCAGATGATATCTCTGTAAAGAACAGATTTACGAAACAGGTGACATATTTGCAACAGCATCGGGATATAGGATTTGTGGGTAGCAGAGCACAGTTCTTTGAAAAAAGAATTGGAGATGACGATGAAATATATCGGTATTGTCAAAAACCTGAGGGTAAGGATTTTTTATTAAATTTGCCATTTGTACATGCTTCCTGTATGTTTCGGCGAGAAGTACTTGGAATGGTAAAAGGATATTCGGTGAGAAACAACCGTATTCGTGTAGAAGATTACGATATGTTGTTACGCATTTATGAGTCTGGATATCGAGGCGCAAATCTTCCAGATGTACTTTATTATATAAGAAGAGATCTTGCACAGTATAAACGTCGCAAATATCGGTATCGTTTTTATGAGGCACAAATGAAATTTGAGGCATTTAGAAAACTGGGATTAATGCCGGAAGGAATTATATATGCATTGAAACCTCTGGTGATTGGATTAGTCCCACCTCGGATACTGGATTCTTTGCGACAAATATACTATAATAGGAAAAGTAAAGCATGATTGGAATTGTGATTTTAAATTACGAGACATGGGATGCTACATTGAAATGCATCAAAAGTATTGAAAAAACAGAAAATACGGAATCAGTTCGTGTTTATCTAATAGACAATGCATCATCTTCGGATATGCCGGTAGCATTGAAACAGTATATAAATGATCATGATGTGGTGTATATTTCATCAAAGGAAAATCGTGGATATGCAGCCGGAAATAATTTGGGAATTCGAAAAGCATTAGAAGATCAGTGCGGGTATATATTGATTTCAAATAATGATATTGTATACAGAAAAAAATCGATTGAAACAATGTGTGAATTTCTAAAAGAAAAACATGGCGGAATTGTTGGACCGCAGGTGGTAGATCCACAAGGAAAACATCAGCCAAGTGTAGCAATGGTAAAGACCGGAATGAAAGAAATTTTTCGTTTTTATACAGTTTTAAAATGTTTTCAGAGAAAAGCTATGATGAAATATCAGGGAATGCATTTGCAGAAGGATTCACAATTTAGAGTTTTTCATGTTTCGGGCTGTTGCTTTATGATGGATGGGCAGACGGCAGAATTTTTATATCCTTTGGATGAAAATACATTTTTGTATGATGAAGAATTAATTATTGGTATAAAAATGCAACAGGCAAATAAACAGACTTGGTATAATGGAAAAGCAATTGTAGAACATCATCATGGATATACAACGCAGAGGAACAGTGCATTTATGCAAAAATGTATTAGAGATAGTGAGCAATATTATTGCCGGGAGTATTTACATGCCCCCAGTGTTGTACTGCGTGTGTTGTATATATATCGAAATGTGCTGGCATGGATTAGGGGAATAAAAATATGAAAATTGTTTATCTTTCTGCAATTGCATATGATGATTTAAAACAACGTCCGCAATATATGGCAGAAAAGCTCTCAGAAAAAAATGAAGTCATTTATATCGAACCGACAATTCGGTGGATTTCCTGTGTATTAGGAAGAGCAACAGAATATAAAAGATATTTGAGACAAGTTTCAGAAAATTTGACTGTGGTTCGATGCAATGGATTATTTGTATTACCTTTTCGATGGAAACCATATGATTTTATGAAACTGGGAAATATTGCTGAAAGAGTACAACTAAAAAAATATTTATCGTCAGCAGACGTGATAATTGTTGGATATGAGGGATGGACAGACGTTGTTCAAAGTGTGAAAAATGCAAAAATAGTTTATGATAAAATGGATGATAATGTACTATTGACGAATGAAATATCATTGAAAAAGTATTTAAAAAAAATGGAACGAAGGTTGTTGAAAAAGACAGACTATATGGTCGTAACAGCACAACGTTTTTTCGATAAATATCAAGACAGTGTGAAAAATATTTCATTGATTCCAAATGCTGTAGATATAAAAACAGTGGCAATCAAACAACGGAAAGATCGTAATGAAAGTTCCCATGTGTTTGGATATGTAGGAATGATATCTGAATGGTTTGATTTTCGCGCTCTAGAAGTGATTGCAGAACAAGAAAATATAACTGTAGATTTGGTTGGACCATGTAATGTCGCAAAATACAATAAAGAAAATGTGGTATATGAAGGCAAAATCCCTAAGGATATGGTTGGACAAAAGATTCAAAGTTTTGATGTATGTTTGTACCCATTTAAAAATGGAAAATTATTAGATACCGTTAATCCTGTAAAAATATATGAATATTTAGCTGAAAATAAACCTGTAATTGCAGTGGATAGTGTTGAAACTAGAAAATTTGGAAATTTAATTTATCGCTATCGGGATTACGAAGAATTGAGAAAACTATGTAATACACAATTGAGAAAACCGTTTCAAACAGATGAAGAGTGTATGAAATATATAGAAAATAACAGTTGGGAAAAAAGAGTGCGTCAATTTGAAAAAACATTGGAGGAAATAGTATGATGAAAGTAATGAGTGTATTTGGAACAAGACCGGAGGCAATTAAAATGTGTCCGCTGGTTTTGGAAATGGAAAAACATCCAGAAATTGAAAGTGTTGTATGTTTGACAGGACAGCATAGGGAGATGTTGGATCAGGTAATGCAGATTTTTGGCATCAAGGCACAGTATGATTTAAATATTATGCGACCGAAGCAGACTTTGACAACAATTACAACGAGTGTACTGGAAAAAATGGAAGATGTTCTAATGAAAGAAAAACCAGATATTGTATTGGTACACGGCGATACTACGACTTCTTTTGTTGTTGCATTGGCGGCATTTTATCAACAGATTCCTGTAGGACACGTAGAGGCGGGACTGCGTACATATAATAAATATTCTCCATTTCCAGAGGAAATGAACCGGAATTTAACTGGTAAAATTGCCGAGTTACATTTTGCACCTACAGTAAATAATAAAAATAATCTTGCAAAAGAAAATATTACGGAAAATGTTTTTGTTACAGGAAATACGGTTATTGATGCTTTTAAAACAACTGTAAAACAAAATTATCAATATAAAGAGCCAGAGTTACAAAAAATTAATCTGGATGGAAAAAGATGTGTTTTGATGACTGCCCATAGAAGAGAAAATTTAGGGCAACCATTGCAAAATATTTGCAATGCGGTAAAGGAACTTGCAATGAAGTATGCAGATTTGGAATTTATTTATCCGGTACATTTGAATCCTGTTGTGCAGGAAACTGCACATGAAATTTTGGATGATGTGAAAAATGTACACTTGATTCCACCAATTGATGTAGAAGATATGCACAATGTGATGGATCGTAGTTTTCTGGTGATGACAGATTCCGGTGGTCTGCAGGAAGAAGCACCGGCATGTGGCGTGCCAGTGCTCGTTTTGCGTACAGAAACCGAAAGACCAGAAGCTGTAGAAGCTGGTACTGTAAAAGTGGTTGGAGTTGAACAAGAGGACATTGTACGGGAAGCTGAAACATTAATAAATGATATGGATGCATACGAAAAAATGGCGAAGGCTGTAAATCCTTATGGGGATGGACATGCAAGTGAAAGGATTGTGAAGTATTTGTTGGAGTGGGAAAAAAATGATTAGTAAAATTAAGGAAATATATAATTATCGAGAAATGATAGTTAGCCTGATTAAAAGAGAATTAAGGGGAAAATATAAGGCATCAGTTTTGGGATTTTTGTGGACATTTTTGAATCCTTTATTTCAAATGATTGTTTATACAATTGTTTTTTCATATATTCTCAGATCTGGAATAGAGCATTTTTCTATTTTTTTGTTTGTTGGATTGATTCCGTGGAATTTTTTTGGAATTTCTGTTGCAAGTGGATCTGCTTGTGTGGTTAACCAAGAAAATTTAATAAAAAAAATATATTTTCCGAGATTGGTTCTTCCAATTTCATATGTTACGAGTATGTTTATTAATATGTTACTTACGTTTATTGTGATTTTTGTTGCACTATTTATTACAAGGTATGGAATTAATCCTGTTGCGCTTTTGTTTTTACCACTAGTTATGATCATAGAGTATGTTTTAGCGTTAGGAATTTGTATGTTAGTTTCTGCGTTGACAGTCTATTTTAGAGATCTAGAATATATTCTTGGAATTCTTAATATGGCGTGGATGTATCTTACACCTATATTATATACTATTGATATGGTCCCGAAGGAATTTAGAATTTTATTGAATTTTAATCCTATGACACCTGTTATTTTAGCATATCAGCAGATCTTATATTATAAGAAAATACCACAAATTGAGACACTGATGCAAGCTGGTATATTGGGGAGTATAATTCTGTTTATTGGAATTATAGTGTTTGAAAAGGTACAGAAAAATTTTGTTGAGGAATTATAATGAATACAGAGAAAATAATTGCTGTAAAAGATATAAAAAAAGCATTTAAAGTTTATTTGGATCATGGAAATACTCTGAAAGAGAAGATTATTACAAGGGAAAGAGGAAAATATCAGAAAAGAGAGGTGCTTAAAGGCATTTCTTTTGATGTAAAAAAAGGAGAAGCTATTGGATTAATAGGAAAAAATGGTTGTGGAAAGAGTACAACTTTAAAACTTTTAACTAGGATTATATATCCGGATAGTGGAAGCATTCAAATAAAAGGTAAAGTTTCGAGTCTGCTTGAATTGGGGGCAGGATTTCACCCTGATATGAGTGGCCGAGAAAATATATATTTAAATGCTTCTATTTTTGGTCTCACAAAGAAAGAAATAGATCAAAAAGTTAATGATATAATTTCTTTTTCAGAACTAGAAGAATTTATTGAAAATCCAGTTCGTACATATTCTTCTGGAATGTATATGAGATTGGCTTTTTCTGTTGCAATAAATGTAAATGCAGATGTCTTATTGATAGATGAAATATTGGGTGTAGGTGATGTGAGTTTTCAGAAAAAGTGCTTTGAACGGTTGCAGGAGATAAAAGCAGCGGGAACCACGATAGTTATTGTATCACATTCATTAGAACAGTTAGAGCGTATTTGTGATAGATGTATATGGATTCAGGATGGTAGAATTAAAGAAGTTGGGATACCTACAATTGTAAATGCGCATTATTATAAAGCAATGGAAGAAGTTCGATTGCATAAATGTAAAGAAGAGGACATAAAGGAAAAACAAAAAAATGATAAAAAGATAGAAGATAATGAAGAAATAAAAGAAAATCAAAAAGAAGAAGAGAAAAAAGATAGTCAATCAAATGAAGTTGCAGAGAAAACTGATTCAGCCAATATAGATATCAAATTGAAAAAAAGTGAAAACAATGAATGGATGAAAAATGCTGATTTTATGGATAAAAGTGCAACAAGAGTAGGATCATATGAAGCTTTTTTTTCAGATGCCTTATTAAAAAATGGAAATGGGAAAGAGGAATTGGTATTTTCTTTTGACGATAATATGTACATTACATTGATAATTGAATCGAGTTTGAGTATTGATGATGTAAACATCTCTATCAGTATATCAAGGGATGATGGAGTATATTGCTATGGTACAAATACAAAATTTGATAATTGTATGAATATTTGTGTAGAAAATGAAAAAAAACAAATAAGTTTTGAATTTGAAAAAATACAATTATTGCCAGGAAAGTATTTTTTGAATTTTGGATTATATGATAAAAATTTTAAAGAATATGATGTTATTTGGAATGCAAAAAAATTTTATGTAAAAGATGAAAATCCAAATGGAGAAATCGGATTATTTAAAATGAAGCATAAATGGTCATGTTAGGAGAAAATATAAAAATGATTAATGTTAATTCAAATGAATGGTGGGAAGAATATTTTGGAGAAAAGAAGTGGGAACAAAATCAAGGAAATGCTCAAACATTTTTTTTTGGAAACCTTCTTTTGGAAAATATTGATTTGAAATTTTTAGATGACATAAATAAAAATAAATATTCAGTTTGTGATTTTGGATGTGCATGTGGAGAATTGACAAAATTGTTATATGATAAATTACCTGATTGTAATGTATGTGGGTTAGATGTGTCAAGTTCTGCGGTAAAAGAAGCTAAGAAATTATTTCCTGAGGTAGAATTTAAACAGGAAAATATTTTGAAAACGGTGGAATTATTTGATGTTATTTTTTGCTCAAATGTTTTGGAGCATTTTGACAATCCTTATGATGTATTGGGTAAATTACTAAATATTTCAAAAAAATATCTTATTATAATGGTTCCATATAGAGAGAAAAATCTAGATCCATCTCATTTTTATAGATTTGATAAAAATGATTTACAAGAAAGGTATGGAGATTTTTTAGTCGTTCAAAGAAAAATTATTGATGCTGAAAAAATTGAAAATACATATTGGAGAGGAGAACAATTATTAGTTGTAATGAAAAGGATAGATAAAAAAATAAAAGAAAAAGAGGGAACATTTGCTAAACCAGAAGTGTGGGATAAAGTTAGTGAAGATTATAAAATTGAAATTGATGAAAGCGAATATCAATTAGCAGACGAAATATACAATATCTTTTTAAAAGGAGGCATTAAACCGCCTGCAAAAATTATTGAATTGGGATGTGGTAGTGGACATCTTTCTGCAAGTCTCGCAATGAAAGGATATAACGTCACTTTACTTGATTTTAGCGAAGGTGCATTAAAAAAAGCAAAAGAAACGTTTTCTTATTACAAATTAAATGGAAAATTTATACATGGTGATATTTTTAATTTATCGAATTTGAATGAGAAATATGATCTGGCATGGAACAGTGGAGTAATGGAACATTTTAGTAATGAAAATCTCGAAAAGATTTTTAAATCTATTATGAGTGTTACAAAAGAAAAATTTTTATGTCTAGTTCCAAATCCAAATTGTATTTCTTATTTGCTTATGCGATATAATCTACAGGGAATACATAAATGGGATTATGGAATGGAATATCTTAGAACAGATTATTTAGATATAGCAAATCGAGCAGGTTTTGACGGTAAAATTTTGGGATATGCTGCATCAAGTATATCAAAATGGCATTTTTATTCAACATTTGCAGACAGTAAGAATGCTAAAATGTATTCTGACATGGTAGAAGAAAATCTTTTACCAGAGAATGAAGCTTATTTAATTGCATATGAAATGAAAAAATCTATTTCAAATAAAGAGTATAATGATGTAGAGAGTACTTTTTATATCGATCAGGAAAAAGAAAAAATATTTGAGTTAAGTGCAGAAAAATTTGCTTTACAGAAGGAAAATGCTGAAAAACAGGAAGTAATTTCGATTGCTGAAAAAACAAAGCAGTTGGTCGAAGAAAAAAATAAATTATATGAAGAAAAAGAACAGCTTCGTAATAATATTGATTCTTTGAAAATTGAAATTGGAAGTTTAAAAGAAGAAAATAAAAAATTACATGAGGGGGTAATTTATAATAAAGAGGAAAAAGAACGTGTAGAACAGTTAAATTATGAAATCACTGCTTTATTGGAACCTCGTATTAAATCTGAAACAGTTAAAATTCAGCAATTGTTGAATGCTCCAGGGTATTGTAAAATGTCAGCGGCACATGCGATATTAGGTATGTTTAAACGTGCTAATGCAATAAATAAAATGAAGATTGTTGTGAAAGTATTGCTTAGAATTGTTGGAATTAAAAAAAGTTTTCATACAGAAGATATTCGCATGGATTATAAGATACAAAATAGTATTAGTAATATTGAAAATATTGTATCCTCTTTAGTAAGGGCTTCAGGACACAATGGTATTGATGAAAAGAAAGAAAATATAAATCAAAATTATACTGTTTATTATAATACAGAGGAAGTATTTTATGCTATTGAACCTAAGGTCTCTGTTTTATTGCCAGTGTATAATCATGCAGACTTTATTGAAAGTGCAATTGAAAGTGTTGAACAACAGACATATAAAAATTGGGAATTGATTATTATAAATGATGGGTCAACAGATAATCTTTTAGAGAAATTAGAAGATTACAGAAATGATTCGCGAATTAAAATGTTCACGCAGGATAATCAGAGATTACCTAATACTTTAACTAATTTACATAATTTGGCTAGTGGCGATTTTGTAACGTGGACATCGGCAGATAATGTTATGGAACCTAGAATGTTAGAAACATTAGTAAAAAATCTTATAGAGAATCCCAAAAGTGTTATGGTATTTGCAGATGTTGCAATAATCGACAGTAAAGGCGAGTATTTAGGATATGGATATCGTGAAATGAATCGTGATAGTCAAAAATTACATGTTATGAGATTGCCACATGCAACAGATGCACTTGATGCAGAATGTGATAATTTTATCAATGCATGTTTTATGTATCGAATGGATGCAGTGAAAGCTTTAAAGGGACAATATAGTGCGGATTTAGAAGGGCTTGAAGACTATGATTTTTGGTTGAGATTAAGAACTTTTGGTAATATTACACATGTATGCAATAAAGAACCGTTATATCGTTATCGTGTACATGAGAATACTATGAGTGAGGATTTATTGAAAAATAAACAAGAAGAGCATAAAAAACGCAGTGAAAGTATGATCACTTATAGTAGAAAAAAAGATGAATACTGTGAAAAAAATTGGTATTTTGAATTTGAAAAATCAGATAGTGAATTACAAAAAAGCCTAGAAAAAACAAACTACTGTTATCATAAACAGTCTAATAAAACAGTATATGTTGTTGAAGAAAATGAAACAAGAAAAGGATTATATATTGCAGAAAAAAAAGATTCCTACAGTATAAAATATATGGATGAGCATGGAAATGTAGAAATACGCTCAACTATATATAAAGGAATCAATTTCCCTGTAGTAGATAAAAAAGTAAGACAGACCAATATTAATGGATTGTATTGGGAATATCCAGCAAAGTTTGTTAATATGCCTGTACTTGGATGCCATTGTGACTTGACGAAGATTTCAATTGAAAAGACTATTTCTTTTATAAAAAATAATAGTGATAAATTATTTTCTTTTTGTGCTATACCAAATGGAAATAATCCAGAGGCAGAAAAAAGAATTTCAGAGAGTTGCACTAATGTAATCTTTATGGGAGAAAGAGAAATTGGTAGTTCATTATATTTATATGCTTCCTGGGATATGATGTTTATTCCGCCAATGAATGAAATATCTGAGTTTGAAATTCTGCAATTGATTGTAGGGGCTTGGAATATTGGAAAATGGACTATGGTAGAAAAAGAAAATTTTCATATTCAAACATTACCATTTGTATGTGATTATGCATATGATGAGGCTATATTGGCAATTAAGAAAATAGAAGATGTTGGATATGCAGAGAAAATTTTAAATGATTATATATTCTACTATTCGACGGAAGGAGTAGCAAAGAGAATTATAAAAGTATTGAATGGTATTGGACAAGATATTTTTGTTGAACGACCGGATTTTAAGCTTGTGTCGAAAACACGGAAATTTCCACCAGAAAGAATTTATGATAAACAGCACGAGGTTCCGGATAATTTAAAAAGCGGATATGTGGCAGTAATGGTGGATACTTTGGATAAAGGTGGACTTGAGCAAGTTGTTGCCATGTTAGTTCGTGAATTTATAAAAAGAAAAATGAATGTTACTGTTTTTTGCACTAATAAAGGGGGATTAATAGCCGATAAATTAAGACAAGAAAAAATAGAAGTAATTGAATTTAATAATAATGAGAAAGCTTTTGAAAAATATATTAAAGAGAATCCACCAATTTTAGTAAATACGCATTTTACGAAAAATATGCTTTCAATAGTAAAAAAATTAAATATTCCTATGATTGAAGTGATTCACAATATGTATGTATTCTTTGGCGAAGATGATTGGAAAATTGAAAGGGAGCGGGAAAAATATTTTGATAAAATGATTGCTGTCTCAGATTTGGTAAAGGAAACTTATGTAAAGAAACATGGAAATGTTAAGCCAGATAAAATTGCTGTAATAGGGAATTGTGCAGATGAAAATAAAATATATGGTAAAAGTAGTGAATTTATCAGAAGTGAATTGAAAATTGAAACTTCAAGTACAGTCTTTATTAATGTAAGTAGTATTGATAGTAGAAAAAATCAATTGGGCTTGCTAACAGCATTTGACATGTTTTATAAAACTGTAAATAGTGATAGTTATTTGATTCTTGTTGGAAATTGTCTTAGTGAATTTTATAATAATGAGGTGGAAAAATATATAGAAGAACTTGAAAGTAAAGATCATATAATTAAATTGAATTATTATCAAAGTATTGCGGATTTATATAATGCTGCAGATGTTTTTGTTATGCCATCTTACTTTGAGGGATGGAGTATTGCTGCAACAGAAGCTCTTTATTGTGGATTACCTATTATTCATTCAAAATGTGGAAGTGCGATAGAATTAGTTAAGAATGGAGAAAATGGTATTCTTATTGAAAATCCAGAACCTGATATTATGAATTGTGGAAAAGAAAAATTAATTACGGATATGCAAAAAAGAGCGCCGGAGAATACAGAAGAACTTGTGGCAGCTATGAAAAACATTGATAGTAATATTTATGAGTGGAGAGATAAGAGAGGAGAAATTTCAGCTAATGCATTGAAGGATTTTTCAAAAGATGCAATGATAAAAAAGTACATAAATTATTTTGTACAACAATAGCAAGTGAAAGGTGAAAATTTGGTGGATATAAATAAGGTTATAACATAATATAACTTTAGATATGCAAACAAAAATCTATAGAATTAAAATTGAAAGGAAGGAGAACATGATAATTAGTTATTTTATTATTATGTAAAAGCTAATAAAAATGGAGTATATTAAAAAAAAGTTTAATAATATAATATGTAAAAAAGAATTAGTTGTAAGCTTGCTTTTTTCTTTAATCTGTTATGGGTCATATATATTTCCACATTATTCTCAAGATGTGTATGCAAAGTATGGAGGAACAGGGACTGAAGTAGGAACAAATTTGCAGTTTGTTTTGTCTTCAGGTCGTTTTACATATGCTTTTTTAAACAAAATTTTAACGACTATTTTTCATAGTAATATTCCTTTGGGAATGGGAATAAATATATTTACAATTGTGATGTTTGCTATTGTATCATATGTAGGATATGAAACAATATTAAATGATACTTTTACAATTCCTAAAGAAAATAAAATTGTTTGTTTTTTGTGCATAAATTTGTTTTTTTTCAATCCTTTATTTTGTGATTGGCTTCAATTTCCAGAATGTGCACCAATATATATGATAGGTTTATTGATGGCAGTTCTTTCGGCAAAATTTTTGTTTGAAGAATTTAAATATCATTTAGTAGTTAGTTTGATTTTATTGATATTAGCAGTTGGAACTTATCAGCCTGTTATTATATATTTTGTTTTATTTGTATTAATAAAAATATGGAATTTGGATATAAAAAACAAGTGTTCAACTAGAAAAATTATTGGAATTGTATTGATATCAATATTGGAATATGCATGTGCGAGTGGAGTTCAATTTATTATTATAATTATTGGAAAAGTATTTCAAAATACTTCAAATAGAATTTCCAATAGTGTATTAAATAATTTAAAAGTGGTTATTTCTAGTCAAAAGGAACTGTGGCTTTTGGAAAATACTGGTTCAACTAATTATATATATATAATAGTTACTTTTATTGCTATTGCGTATTTTTGTTACACTTTAATAAATATAAAATATGACATAAAAGAAAAAATAAAAATAGGGCTTGTTGGTTTTTTGCTTGTTTTCGTGTATTATTTTTCTGTTTTTATTACACATATTTTTATAGAGAGTTGGATGTCTCAAAGAACGCTTACTGGATTTATTGCAATACCATCTATTTTCGTATTGTTTTCAATGGAAATGAAGGAGAATGATTCAAATAAAAATAAAAGGTTAGTCGGTTTTGTCTTAATTGTTTTGCAAATATTTTTTATGTATAGGACAAATAACTTGAGTTTAGATTTGATAAAGGTGAATACATTAGATAAAGAATTATCTGAAAATGTTGAAGAATATATTGAAGAATATGAACAAAATAATAATGAAAAAGTTTTAAATATTGCATATTGTAATGACGAAAGTGTTACTTGGACGTATTCAGATATCTATTCTGGTTATGATTTGAATGTACGAGGTTGGGCTAAAGATTGGTCAATTCCTGGAATGATAGAATTTTATACAGGAAGAAAATTAAATTTGATAGAAATGCCAGAAGAAGTATTTAAAGATAAATTCGAAAATAAAAATTGGAATTATTTTAATGAAAATCAGTTGTTTTTTGATAAAGATACTGTTTACATCTGTGTATACTAATAGGAGTTAATGGAAAATGTCAAAGGTAACAATTATTTCAGGAGTGTATAATGCCGAAAAATATTTAAAAGAATGTTTAGACAGTATTATTAATCAGTCATATCAAAATTTGGAAATTATATTGATTGTAAATGCATCAAAGGATAAATCAAAAGAAATAGTTCAGCAATATGAAAAAAAATATCCTGAGAAGATCAGAGCTTTTTATACGGAAGAAAAATTGGGCGCTGGTGGAAGCAGAAAATTTGGTTTATCGAATGCTGCAGGAGAATATATTTGTTTTGTTGATTGTGATGATGTGCTGGAAAAAGATGCGATCAAAAAAATGATGTATACTGCAGAAAAAAAACAGAATGGTGATTTGATAATCTGTGATTTCCAAAAGTTTAATAATGATGGAAAAATTTTATACAAAAGAAAGTTTAAAAATGAGAAAAAGGCGTTGATACAAAGTGTTGCACCTTGGGCAAAACTTTATAGAAAAGATTTTTTAGAAAAGAAAGAATTAACTTTTCGAAATGTGCCGTTTGGTGAAGATGTTTTGTTTACAACCGATTTATATTTAGCAAATCCTAAAGTTTTTCTATGTCATTATATAGGATATTCATGGAGAGAAAATCTCCAATCAACATCGCATACAGAATTAAGGGGATTTCCTTTGGAAACAGTGGAAAAAGCTAAAGAATATTTTAAGTATTTAGATAAAAAATATTCACATTGTTCTCAAAAATTGATGTATTTCAAATTCAAATATTTTGTTTGGTATTTATTGCAAAGCGGAAGAGATGTACAGAAGGAAAGTATGAAATTAGAATATAATAAGGCATTTTCTTATTTACATAATGAAAAAGAATGGAATGAGTTTCATTGCAATAAAATATGGGGCATACAGGGAGAAAGAATGATTGTTAAAATAGTTTTGGTATTTATTCGAATCTTGGAAGAAATGCATATATCTGGAAAGTTCTTTGCATTTTATGCGCAATCCTTTTTAGGAAATTTTTGGCCAAGTTTATAGAAAACAATCGAAAGAAAGGAAGTGTATAAAGTACGTGAATGTATTTGATTTTGATAAAACAATATATAATGGGGATTCTACATTAAATTTTTATTTGTTTTGTTTGAAAAAAAAACCTATTTTAGTTTTATGCATATTTCAACAATTATTTGCAGCAGGATTGTATTTAGCAAATATATATTCCAAAACAAAATTTAAAGAAAAATTTTTTTGCTTTTTAAATTATATCGATAATATTGATGATTATGTTACTGAATTTTGGCAGTTGGAAAAAGATAATATATGTAATTGGTATTTGGAGATAAGAAAGAATGACGATGTTATAATTTCAGCTTCTCCAGCTTTTTTAGTTGAAAAAGAGGCTGAATATTTGAAAATTCATACGGTGATTGCATCGAAAGTAGACAAAAAATGTGGAAAGTACTATGGAGAAAATTGTTATGGAGAGGAAAAGTCAAGGCGATTTTACGAAAAATTTCCAAACCATCAAATTGAAAATTTTTATTCCGATTCGTTATCCGATGAACCATTGGCAAAAATTTCTGAAAATGCTTATATTGTAGAAAATGAAAAAATTTATGCTTGGTATACAAGAAAAAAATCGACATCATTGATTAAAAAAATTATTAATTTATTCAGATATGGTTTTTGGGGTTGTGTGACAACGGCAATAAATTTGTTGATTTTTTTCATTTTTTTAAGATTACATATGAATTATATATTGGGAAATGTAATTTCATATGGTATTGCAATTGTAATTTCATATATTTTTAATAAAAAATTTGTGTTTGAAACATCAGAAAAAAATACGCATAATGATGAAACAATACAGATAATAAAATATTTTGTTGTACGAATATTATCAATAAGCATTGATAGTGGTTTGTTATGGGTATTTGTAGAGATAGCACATGTAAAAGTTTATATGAGTAAAATAATTGTAAGTGTCTTAGTAATCTTATTAACATATTTAGTTAATAAGTGTTTTGTGTTTAAAATAAAATAATAATCTTTGAAAGGATTTACAAAAGGATAAGAATAATTATATGAAAGATTATATAAAATTATTAAGGGTCAAGCATTATATAAAAAATATATTAATATTTATTCCAGCTTTTTTTGGAGGCGTAATTTTTGATAAAAACAAAATAATACAGGGAATATTAGGGTTTATTGCATTTTCAATGGTATCTTCAATGATTTATATTTTTAACGATTTGAGAGATATTGAAAATGATCGAAAACATCCAACTAAAAAAAATCGACCGTTGGCAAGCGGTAGAATTAAACCCATACAGGGGATTGGTTGTATAGTTTTATGCATGATTATTGCATGTAGTATTACATATATTATAAAAAATTTGTATGCGGCATTCTTTTTAATTTTGTATCTGATAATAAATATTTTGTATAGTATGGGACTGAAAAATAAACCTATTATAGACATTGTACTTCTTGCTTCAGGATTTGTTATAAGGATCTTTTATGGCGGAGCAATAATGGGAATATCTATTTCAAAATGGTTGTATTTAGTTATAACTACTGGAAGTCTATATATGGGATTGGGCAAAAGACGTAATGAATTAAAAAGGCAAAAAGAAACTAGAGATGTATTAAGATATTACAATGAGGATTTTTTGGATAAAAATATGTATGTATGTATGGCTTTAACAAATGTATTCTATTCATTGTGGACGTTAGATATGCCAAATCCAAAAATATGTTGGACAATACCTTTTTTCATTATCTTATTGATGTGTTATAGTTTGAATGTTGAAGGAGATTCGGATGGAGATCCTGTAGAAGTAATTCTTCACGATAAGATTTTAATATGTATAATCATTGCATATGCCATATGTATATTTACTCTGCTGTATTTAGTATAAAGAAAGTGAACTTTTATTATGGGAAAATATTTTGGAACAGACGGTTTTCGCGGTGAGGCAAACAAAGTACTGACCGCAGATCATGCATATAAAATTGGACGTTATCTGGGCTGGTATTACAACCAGAATCACAGGGGACGGATCATTATCGGAAAGGACACACGTCGTAGTAGTTACATGTTTGAGTATGCGCTGGTTGCCGGTATTACGGCATCCGGAGCAGATGCATTTTTGCTGCATGTTACCACCACGCCAAGTGTGGCATATGTAGTCCGTACAGAAAATTTCGACTGCGGCATTATGGTTTCTGCCAGTCACAATCCATATTATGACAATGGAATCAAGGTCATGGATGGAAACGGACACAAGATTTCAGCAGAGGTGGAAGCTGCACTGGAGAAATACATAGATGGGGAGATGGGAGAACTGCCTTTTGCATTGCGTGACAAGGTTGGTGTGGCCCGGGACTATGAGATCGGACGGAACCGTTACATCGGCTATCTGATTTCTCTGGCTACCAGATCTTACGATGGGATGCGCGTGGGGCTGGATTGTTCCAACGGAAGTACGTTTAATATTGCAAAGAGTGTGTTTGATGCGCTTGGCGCCAAAACATATGTGGTTGGCAATGAGCCGGACGGTACCAACATCAATATGGGATGTGGATCGACACATATCGAGAATCTGCAGAGACTTGTCCGGGAGAAGAATCTGGATTGCGGATTTGCGTTTGATGGAGATGCGGATCGGTGTATTGCCGTGGATGAGAACGGTATGGAAGTGCACGGGGATTATATCCTGTATGTCTGTGGGAAGTATCTGAAGGAATGTGGCCGTCTGCAGAATAATACGGTGGTTGCCACGATCATGTCCAACATGGGATTGTTTAAAGCGATGAAGCGCGAGGGCATTGGGGTATGTGTGACCACGGTTGGCGATAAGTATGTCAATGAGGCGATGGTTGCCAACGGATATGTGCTCGGCGGAGAGCAGTCCGGACATATCATTTTCAGTAAGCATGCGACGACCGGAGATGGAATCCTCACGGCATTGATGCTGATGGAGGTGATCCTGGAGAAGAAGCAGAGCCTCGGCACGCTGTGCAGGGGGATGCAGATGTACCCGCAGCTTTTGAAGAATGTGAAGGTTGAGGACAAGGCTGCGGTTACCGGCCATGTGCGTGTGCAGGCGGAAAAGGAACGGATCAGTGCTGCTTTGGGAGAGGATGGAAGAATCCTTTTACGTGAGAGCGGTACGGAGCCGGTGATTCGTGTGATGGTTGAGGCACAGAGTGATGAGCTTTGTGCGAAGTATGTGGATGAGATGGTGCAGGTGATCCGGGAAGAGGGGCTTGCGGTGGAGTAGAATGGAATAGTGAGATGGTAAGGGGAGCCGGCGCTGGTGCGCCGGCTTGTTTGTTATATATTTTTTGCCATGTTATGCTTTTGAAAAATTAAAACGCGAATTGTCATTTGCGTGAAAACCACTTGATAAAGAATATGAGCGAGAGTATTATGTAAATCCGAAAAGATTTGCTGCTTTTATTTTTGTGGGAGGTAGCAATGATGGAGGACAAGGGAAAAGTAAGGAAGGGATTTTATATTGAGGAAGACTTACTGGAACAGATGGATGGCTTGTTAGAGTAGGCAGATGTGAAATCAAGAAATGAATTTATGAATCATGCATTGAAGTTTTATATCGGTTATCTGACATCAGAGAAAATCGAAAACTATATGCTTTCCACTATTTCCTCAGTGATGCATTTCACAGTGAAAGACAGCGAGAACCGAATGGCTCGTGCGATGTATAGGCTGGCTGTGGAAATATCCAAATTGTCTCATGTGATTGCATATAGTCATGGAGTGAATGAAGAGGAACTAAAGAAGCTACAGGTAAAGTGTATGGATGAAGTGAAAAGAATTAATGGTGCTGTAAGGTTTGAGGATGCATATGAATGCATATGAATATCAGAATTAATATAGTTAAAATAGATAAGATGGTTTATAATATCTATAGAGGTGACATTATGCAGATTATAGATCAAATGATTGCAGAAATTGTTAATTTGTTTATAGATTTTCTTTCGAAGTATTGGTTGTTAGGTGGAGGTATTATTCTTGGGTTCTTTTTTAGATGTGATTTATATAAGACTAAAATAGTAATTCCGGAATTACGAAGAAGAAAAGTGCTGACAACTATTGTTTATGTAATGGGGTTAACTATAATGTGGAGTTTATTATATTCGAATCAACAAGATAGCAACATTGGTATTTCTACATTAATATTAACTTTAGTTTATTTATTTGTGGTTGTTGCAGAAAAATGTGATGATGGAACAACAGAAAGTCTATTATTAATTGTAAATGGAACAATGATTACTACATTATCTTTTCAACCTTTCCCTTATAATATTGGATTTGCGTTATTAACAATATTAGTAGCTTGGATTGCATATAAGTGCTGGTTTTCGTTTGAACTTTTAAGTGATTTTATTGAAATAGTTATTATTTCTGTAGAGTCAATAATTGCATCATTGATTATGTCTTGGTGTAAGTGGGATGGAATCTTACATACAATTATATTTGTTGTTTTCTGTGAGACATTTCTTTTTATGATTAATTGTTATTTGAAATTATTTGTGAAGAAGATTTGTAATGAAGATACAGATTTTTATTGGTATGATATTTGTTGATAACAAGATTAATGGTTAATATAAAGGGATGGGAAAAAAATATGAGTAGATTTACAGAAGATGAAGTTAAAACAATAATAACAAATGTCATGACATTACTTAATGAAGATGTCTTTGGTACTATGAAACAAGGGGCAATGCCATTAAGCCAGTTGTTCGAAGTTTTGTTCGATAGCTCAGTTGTTGTCAAATATCCGATATTTTGAACTCAAA
>OBYS01000183.1_pt1 | contig 66970 bp, 78 predicted proteins | sample 1476791 | NCBI WGS metagenome assembly OBYS01 (sample SAMEA2580205, study PRJEB22360) | human gut metagenome | biome: human gut; feature: human-associated habitat; material: faeces | place: Denmark | collected 2008/2010
ACCCCTTAAATAGATTTTGGTTATTTACCATGTCTACTTAAGAGGTATCATATCAGCTATGCGGGGCTGCCTTATTTTATGGTCTTATCAGAAGGATGGATCCATAACGGCTTCTTTCAGTATGTGAACACACCTGTAAATAAGGTCATAAAGCAAAACTAGACATAGTTTAAAGATATGGCTAACCACAATTAAAATGTATTATAAATGTCAAATCATATCTGATACAATTATCCTTACAATTGATTTATAACAGGAGGATACACATGAGTAAATTACATACACCTTTCAGATATGATTATGTGGGAAGCTTTTTAAGACCAGAAAGATTAAAGAAGGCAAGAGCTGATTATGAGAGCGGAAAGATTAACAAGGCAGAGCTTACAGCAGTTGAAGACGACTGCATAAGAGCGCTTGTAGCAAAGGTTAAAGAACTTGGTTATCATGTTATAACTGATGGAGAATTCAGAAGATCTACATGGCATCTTGATTTTATGTGGGGTTTCAACGGAGTTGAGCATAGAAAGACAGTTGACGGCAATACAACATTTGACGCAGAAGCAGCAATGATTGATGATACATATATGGTTGGAAAAATATCAGTAAAGAACCATCCATTTGTTGAACATTTTAAATTCATTAAGGCATTAGAGGACGAGAACACTGTTGCCAAGCAGACAATTCCTTCACCGGGACAGTTCTATGCATACTTTACAGGTGCAGAGCTTTTAGCAGATACACTTGCAATCTACGGAACAGAGGAAGCATTTGCAGATGATGTAATTAAGGCTTACAATGAATTTGTTGCTGAAATATATGCAGCAGGTTGTAGAAATCTCCAGTTTGATGACTGTGTATGGGGCGGAATGGTCAATCCCAAACTTGCTGTTGCACTTACAGGAAGAAGCGGTGAGGCTCTTGAAGAGTACAAGAAGCTTATGCTTAAGTTAAACAACGAGGTTGTAGCTGCTGCACCAGAAGATCTTCTTATCAACACACATGTGTGTAGAGGTAACTATCATTCAACATTCTTCAGCTCAGGTGCATACGACAGCGTTGCTGATCTGCTTTTTGGTGAGGAAAATGTTAATGCTTATTATCTTGAATATGATGATGAGCGTTCAGGCGGATTTGCACCATTAGCAAAGGTATCCGGGGACAAGAAGGTTGTTCTTGGACTTGTTACAACTAAGACACCAGCGCTTGAGAATAAGGAACTTGTTATTAACAGAATTCATGAGGCGGCAAAATATGTTCCTCTTGACAGACTGTATCTGAGCCCACAGTGTGGATTTGCTTCATGCGAGATAGGAAATAAGCTTACAGAGGAAGAACAGTGGGCTAAGTTAAAGCTCGTGAAAGAAATTGCTGAAGAAGTATGGGGATAAGCTTTAGGAAATGAATATATGATGATTTAGAAGGATTGGAGATTGTGAGAAGTCTCCAATCCTTTTTTGATTTTAATCAGTTATAACTTATAGAATGCAAAATTAAAAATATTTTATCAGTTATAACTGATAAAACTGCCAAACTTTTTTCCGCATGATTTCGTATATAAATATAGAAAAGCAAGTGCGATTAAATCAAAAAAAGGGAGGGGTTTTATGAGAAAGAAATGGCTTGTTGGCATATTTTTATCATTGATAAGTATCACATGTATATCAGGTTGTGGAGTTTCTTATAAAGATTATACGGATATACAGCAGACGGAGACTGAAACTGAGCAGACTAGTGGAATTGAGATGAATCGTGAATATATTATGGAAGAGGATGTTATGAAGTTGCCATCAGACGCAGTAATTATAGATGATTATTCTAAAGAGGGAACAATTCTGACAAGTCCACATTTAAACTATAATATTAGTATAAAGGTTAATAAGGCTATACTGGCTGATAATATGGATGCGTATAAAGAAATTGGTGGTACAGACAGTAATTTTATAGAATGGATAAAAAAGATTAATTCAAGAGAAGCAGGATTTACTAACACATACAATGAAGCAGACGGGACATTTGACAGCAGATATGATGGAGTTGGTACTAAGATTTTTATGATATCGGCAGAACTTGTTAATAACTCAGATTCAGAAGCTGCAATTAATATTGCTGGAATAAAGCCATATAGTCTGGACAGGGAGAATGGGGAGATTACCAGATTGAGTATATGTGAATCAATATTTTATGATTATGCAGAATCAATAGGTGCAGATTATGGAAATATGACACTTAAGTCTGGGGAACACCGCAATATAGTTTTATGTATGGTTGAGCCGGACAAGATAGTAAAAAAATATTATAGAAATGAGAATGGCAGAAATGTTGCGACAGACACTGACGATATTAATTATGACAATATTTATCTGAGGTTAAGCCTTTTAGGGGTTCAGCAGGTCGCTAACGGGGAAAACTTTATAAAGTTTAATATTGAGTAAGAAGGTGATGTATATGGGGCGAATGATAAGAATAGAACTTTACAGAGCTTTTCATGGGAAAGAACTTAAAACTGCAATGTTATTAGGAGGGTTGCTGGGACTGGCACATTTTGTATTAGAAGTTATACCATCAGTCAGTCATATATTTGACGGATATCATCCGGATATTGCGTCTTCTGTTGTTGGAAATGTTACGGAAAGCTGGATGGGTGGAATGATTAATCCAGAGATTAATATATATCAGATGGTGGTATTTTTATTAATAACTATTCCGTATGCAGCATCATTTTACACAGACAGGAAGTCCGGAATACTTAAGAATATAGCTGTAAGAGGTGAAAAAAGAGAATATCTGGCAGCCAAATCTGTAGCGGTGTTTATGACTGCCGGGGTTTCAGCAGTATTTCCGTTGTTACTTAATCTTATGCTTACAATGACAATGTTTCCGGTAATTAATTATGACTGGTATCAGCTGCCGAATTATAAGGCATTGTTTATGAATCTTGCTGTTAAAAATGTGATTGCATATTGCATTGTATATATGGCACTGATATTTGTATTTGCAGGACTTATAGCGGGACTGGCATTATCACTGTCATTATATGCTAATAACAGATTTGTTGTATTATCGCTGCCTTTTCTTATATGTATAGTATCGGGAAGGCTGGTCGCATATTCGGGTAATCCGGTTATAAGAGGGCTTGCAATACAGAAGGTGTTTTATGTTCCACAGAGTTCGCCAACAACATTAGTTTCTTTATGCATATTGTTTGTTGTGCTTGTTTTATGCGGATATGTGCATTTTATGGTAAGGGGCGTGAAAATGGATGTTTTATAATGACAGATTATCGGGAAAGGAAAGAAAGCAGAAAATTGCATTGATAGTATGTGCAGTAGTTGTTCTGGTAGTATGGCTTATGCTTACAATCAGAATTAATACGATTTTTCCATCCAAAAAGATCGAAAAATGCGGATATGGAGAATGGATTAATTATACACCTGACATAGCAGATATTATTACAGTAGATGTGAGTATCTCACCGGTATCATGCAAAATGTATGACAGGGCAGGTATTTTAAAAGATTACACAAAAGAACAGCTTGGAATATTTTCAGAAGGAAAAGACGATGCAGATTATCTTGTATTTACTGTTGATATAAAAAATAACGGACAGGAGGCTGTAAACATAAACCGTCTAGCATCATTACTTATCTATTGTACAGAATTTAATGGTGACAGCAACTCTCTGGAAAGGATGAATACTGATATTAAGACAGTGGCATCAGGTGAAACACAGAGAGTACAATTTGTAACCAACATAAAGTATAAGGATGCATGGATGGTTAATAGCAGACAGAGATATGCAGAGTCTGATGTTTACATAGTTATGTCACAGTATCCATTAGAGAGAAGAATGGTATTTTCTATTGAATAATTAATAAAGGGGGATTTTATGAAGTGGAGAATCTGGAAAAGACCACCGGAGTGGAAAAAGATATCATTGTATGCTGTTGTTATTTTAGTTTCATTATTTGTGTGTGAATTCGCATTTGCAGCAAGAAAGGCAAAGGGCGTTACATGCGTGAAAGATTTTATTATTACATATAATTACAGCGTTGTTCCTTATATAGCAATTCCTGTTATTATGGTTCTTTTAATATCGTATTTTAGAAGAATGTATGATGATAACAGAATGGTGCGGTATGTTAATATAAGAAATTTTTACATTTCTGTAATTGGTGGGGGAATTGGCAGGATTGTATTATATGTAGTTATTATGACCGTCTGGATGTTTATAGGCGGTGTTGTATCGACACATGGAATTATTGACAACTGGCAGTCAAAAAATGCGATGGCAAAGAGAGTTTATGGAGCATATCTTACAGACACAAAGTTTATCACAGTGTTTTCAGGAATTTTCATAACATTAATTTTAATGATGATTATAAACATGGAAATGCTGATGATAATACACAGATATATACATAGCTGGATTGCCGGATATTTTATATGCATAGTACTTAATCTGTATATGCTGGTTGAGCAGGGAAATGCCAGAGTGCTGAAAACATTTATAACATACAGGGTATACCAGAATGGATGGAGATACAGCAGTCTTGTGTATATGGCTGTGATAGTGGCTGTACTGCTTATGGTTATATTATTGATGGGAAAATGTGACAGTTTAAGGAGAAATCGATGATGTTTTGGAATATTTTAAAAAATGATATAGCGCGTGGGATATTTAAAAGAAAATATTTATACATAATATCGACTGTTGTAATAGCTGCACTGGTAATTATTGCTGATATGAGTCTGGGAAGAAAAACCGGTTCACATGGATATACAGGTCAGGTATCAGTGGGGGATTTGTTTCAGGTGTTTTACAGGGGCAGCAGAATAATTAAACCAGACAATATGGCAGAATTTTATATATCAGAACAGTATCTGTTTATGGTTCTTGGCATTGCATTTATTGTAGGAAACTATTGCGTCAGGGATTTTGGCAGTGTGGGTATGCAGATAATAATCAGATGTGGAAGCATTGGCAAATGGTTTGCAGGTAAAGTTATGTGGTGTTTTGCAAGTGCTTTATATATGACAGCGTTGACGGATATATTAATTGTAATTATAAGTGTAATTCATGGATATGAACCGGGACTGGATGTGCATATGGAAGTGCTTCGTATATATGGATATCCAGAGAATGTAACAAATGTGGCAGCAGGTAAAATAGTGGTTATGAGTCTGGTTCTTCCGTTGCTTTCATTATTTGCCATAGCACTGGTGCAGATGTTTTTATCAATGATATGTTCGTCTGTAATAGCACTTTTACTTATATCAACAGGAATGATAATAACGATATTTTCAGGAAATGTATTACTGGTATTCAATGGTCTTATGTGTATGAGAAATAATATATATACTGCTGGAGGAACAGACAGTATTCATATGATGATTGCTGATGTTGTAATAATACTTATATCCATAATAGCAGTATATATATATGTCAGCAGGATGGATATATTAAATGCAAAGGAGATATAGTGTATGAGGGTTGTATTAAGAAATGTGTGTAAAGATATAAAAGGAGCAAGAGTTCTTGATAATGTTAATCTTGAACTTGAAAGTGGCATGGTATATGGTTTTAAGGGAAAGAACGGTTCTGGAAAAACCATGCTTATGCGTGCTATAAGTGGGCTTATAAAAGTGAAGGGTGAAATTGAGATTGATGGGAAAATACTGGGAAAAGATTTTACATTTCCACCAAGCATAGGAATTCTTATAGAGAATCCTTCGTTTGTGGCGGAATATACGGGATTGAAGAACCTTGAGATGCTGGCATGTATTAAGAATAAGATTGAAATTGAAGATATAAGACATGCAATGGAGCAGATGGGACTGGATCCTGGCGATAAGAGAACCTATAAAAAATATTCACTTGGAATGAAGCAGAAGCTTGGAATAGCAGCGGCATTTATGGAAAAACCTGATATCATAATTCTTGATGAGCCTATAAATGCGCTCGATGAAGCGGGTGCAAAACAGGTTCACAAGATACTTGAGGAGCAGAAAAAGAGAGGAGCACTTATTATAATTGCCTGCCATGACAAGGAAGAACTTGAAATGCTGTCAGATGAGATAATTGAGATTTATGAGGGCAGGATTGTTGCCGGGGAAAAAGAGTGATTATGAAATGGACTTAAAAACTAAGGCAGTTAATTCTTATATAAGGGATTAACTGCCTTTAAGTTTTTTATATGAATAATAAAATTATCTCTGAACTTCGTTACCAGCGTCAGAGAAAGCGAGCTTCATAACTTCGTCAACTGTAACTAAGTTGTAATCTCCGCTTACAGTGTGCTTTAAGCAGCTTGCAGCGTTAGAGAATTCAACTGCCTTCTGAGGGTCAAAGTTGTTGATAAGGCTGTAGATAAGACCAGCACAGTAAGCGTCTCCGGCACCGATGTAATCAAGAATGTGCATGAAGAATTCCTTGCTGTAGTAAGCCTTGCCTTCTGTGTAAATCATAGACTGGAGCTTAAATGTTGTGATAGAAGTTTCTGTTCTCCATACTGAAGCAACCATCTTGAATGGGAATTTCTTCATAAGTTCCCTGGCAATGTAAGCATTTTTCTCCTCGCCATTAGCGTCGGCAGGATTCATAGAGAAGATACCGATAGCGTCATCTTCGTTAGCGATACATACATCAACATACTGGCAGATACGAGACATTGCCTCACAAGCCTTTTCACTTGACCAGAGCTTGCTTCTGTAGTTTAAGTCACAGCTTACAGTCATGCCTTTTTCCTTAGCCTTCTGGCAGGCTGTGATACAGATGTTAGTCATCTCATCAGAGATTGCAGGTGTGATTCCTGAAAAATGGAACCATGTTGCACCGTCAAATATTTCGTCCCAATTAAAGTCATCAGCAGTAGCAAGCGCAAATGCAGAACCTGCTCTGTTATAGATAACGTTAGTTGGACGCTGGCTTGTCTTCTTCTCAAGGAAGTAGATACCAATCTGGTCGCCGCCACGCACGATATGGTCTACGCCTACGCCGTACTGACGGAGTGAGTTGATTGCAGCCTGTCCGATTATATGTTTTGGAAGCTTTGTTACATAATTAGCATCAACATCAAAGTTAGCAAGGGACACAGCAGTATTGGCTTCTCCACCTCCATAAACAGCCTCAAATGCATTGCACTGAGTAAATCTTGCGTTGTTCTCAGGAGAGAGACGAAGCATAATTTCACCAAATGTAACAATCTTATCTTTCATTTTTCTTAATCCTTTCTCAATATCAGATTTCCTAAAATAAATATACAAGAATGTATTTTAGCACATTATGGCGAAAAATGGGAGTAAAATGTTCTTGATTTGATACATATTTTTTACTATAGTTACATGTGAAGTAAATATGTGCGTGAAGATTTATAATCTTTTGTACACGTTTGAAAGGATTGAATAATGTTAAGAAATGTTTCATTAGAAGATATATCGGATGGCAGACTGTATACTGAGAATGACCTTGTGCGTGTTGATACTAACTCGTGTAAGGGCTGTCAGACTGTATGCTGCCAGAATATGGGAAGTACGATTGTGCTTGATCCATATGACTGTTATAAGCTCACAACCGGGTTGGGCAAAACATTTGAACAGCTTACGATGAATGAGCTTGAGTTAAATGTTGTGGATGGTATTATTATGCCTAATTTAAAAATGCAGAAATCAGACGGAAGATGTGCTTTTCTTCGTGAAGATAATCTGTGCAATATACATACGATAAGACCGGGAATATGCAGAATGTTCCCACTTGGAAGATACTGGGAGGATGAGACACATTTTAAATATATTGTGCAGAAGGGCGAGTGTAATAAGGATAATCTATCCAAGATTAAACTGAAAAAATGGCTTGGCATCGAGGGACTTGCGGAGTATGATTCTTATATTGTCAGATGGCATGAGTATGTGAAGCAGCTTCAGGCGGCACTACCGAGACTTTCAGAGGATAATGTGAAGATTCTTAATACATTTAACTTAAGAGTGTTCTATATGACGACATATGCCGGATGTGCTGATGATAAGGCATTTTATGCGGAATTTGACAGAAGACTTGCGATGGCTAAGGAAAAGCTGGGACTGATGTAGGATTGGTTCACAGGTGACAGAAAGGAAGATTGATTTTATGAAGACAGATTTATTTCATATAGGAAAGTTCGTAATTCACGGTTATGGACTGATGATTGGCATAGGTTTTGTGCTGGCACTGCTTGTTGGAGAGTACAGGGCTAAGAAGATGGGGATGAAAGAGGAGGCTCTTATTGATATCACGATAATTGCGGGAGTATCGGGATTTCTTGGAGCAAAGCTGTTGTATATAATAGTGAGCTTTAAGGATTTTATAAAAGATCCTATGGGCGTGCTTGGCTCATCGGGATTCGTTGTATATGGCGGACTTATTGCAGGTGTACTGTGCAACCTTATATATGTAAAGATTAAGAAGTTATCATTCCTTGAATATTTTGACCTGGTAATGCCAGAGATAGCGCTGGCACAGGGCTTTGGACGAATCGGCTGTTTCCTTGCAGGGTGCTGTTACGGAAGACAGACAGATGCAGCCTGGGGAGTTGTTTTCCCGGCTGGTTCGCTTGCACCATCAGGAGTTAAACTGATTCCTACACAGCTTATATCATCGGGGGCAGATTTTCTTAATATGGCGTTTCTTATGATAATAGCAGCTAAGTTTTCTTATACTACTGTTATGAAGCGCAAGGCTGACGGTAAGGAAACTACCGGAAAGCATATGGCAGCAGGTAATATTGGATTCTTATATTGCATAACTTACGGACTTGGAAGATTTGCAATTGAGTTCTTAAGAAACGATTACAGAGGTGAGGTCGGAATATTCTCTACATCGCAGTTTATCTCTCTTTTCATTGTGTTACTTGGTGTGGTTGCGATGGCTGTTAATCATAAGTTGAAAAATGCGGACAGATAGAAATACTAATATGGACTAATCAGCGTTGTGTTATAAATTACACTGGCTGGTTAGTCTTTTTTATTGCCTTTTAATTTGCAATGTATTAACAAAAATACATGACTTATTAAAATTCAACAAATAATGCTGGACATTTTGTTAAAAAATTGTTAATATGTAAACATAATAAAGCGCACGACAATTTAATACATGGAAATCAGTACATTTTAGTTAATATAATAAATATTTGTATATCTGGGGAATGTTTATTATTAGAATCTGAGAGGGTAGAATATGGACAAATATATTGGAAAATCAGTATATAAGGGTACTGCCATCGGACCAGTTAATGTTCTAAAGAAAAGTGAAAGTCTGATTAAGCGTGTACATGTTAAGAATGTTGATGAAGAATTAAGGCGTCTGGATAAAGCTAAAGAAAAGACGCTTCAACAGCTTGCCAGGCTGTATGATAAAGCATTAAAGGAGGTTGGTAAAGTCAATGCAGAGATATTTGAAGTGCATCAGATAATGCTTGAAGATGAAGATTATCAGGATGCTATTCATAATATGATATGCAATGAGAATGTTAATGCAGAATATGCAGTGTCAATAACAGGAGATAATTTTGCTGACATGTTTGCTAATATGGATGATGATTATATGAGAGCACGTTCAGCGGATGTAAAGGATATATCTAATCGTCTGGTGAGTAATTTGAGCGGTGAAGAGCAGCCTGACTGGGAAAACACAGAGCCATCAATTATTGTGGCAGATGATTTGACAACGAGTGAAACTGTACAGATGGATAAGAATAAGATTTTAGCATTTGTGCTGGTACATGGTTCGGCTAATTCCCATACAGCAATTCTTGCAAGAATGATGAATATTCCAGCATTAATTGGTGTACCAATTGAGCTGGAATCCTTACACAATGGAGTTAATGCAATTGTAGACGGTCAGGATGGAATTTTCTACCTGAATCCGGATGAGAATCAGATAGCACAGGCTAAGGAAGCCCAGCAGAAGGAGCAGGAACAGAAAAAGCTGCTTGCTAATTATAAAGGAAGAGAATCTGTCACAAAGAGTGGCAGAAAGATTAACCTTTATGCGAACATTGGAAATGTTTCTGATGTTGCATATGTATTAGAAAATGATGCTGAAGGAATAGGATTATTCAGAAGTGAGTTCCTGTATCTTGGAAGAGATGAACTTCCTGATGAAACAGAACAGTTTAATGCCTATCGTCAGGTATTACAGATGATGGCAGATAAAAAAGTAGTTATTCGTACACTTGATATTGGGGCAGATAAAAAAGCAGATTATCTTGGACTTGGCAAGGAAGATAATCCTGCGTTGGGTTATCGTGCCATAAGAATATGTCTGGAGCAGCCGGATATATTCAAAACACAGTTGAGAGCATTATTAAGAGCTGCTAAATATGGTAATTTATCTATAATGTATCCAATGATTATTTCTGTGGAAGAAGTTGTAAGTATTAAGAAGATTGTTGCTGAGGTGGCAGAGGAACTGGAGAATGAGAATATTCCATATGAGATTCCAGAGCAGGGAATTATGATAGAGACACCAGCGGCAGTTATGCTAAGTGAGGAACTTGCAGAGCTTGTAGATTTCTTTAGTATAGGTACTAATGACCTTACACAGTATACACTTGCAATTGACAGGCAGAATAACAGACTGGACAGATTTTATAATCCGCATCACGAGGCAGTTCTTAGGATGATTGAGATGACCATACAGGGAGCACATAAGCATGGCAAATGGGTAGGAATCTGCGGAGAACTTGGAGCAGATACCACTCTTACAGAGAGATTTATTAAGATGGGTATAGATGAGCTTAGTGTATCGCCATCTATGGTACTTGGTGTTCGTAGTAGAATATGTGAAATGGAGTGATAAGTGATGAAAATATACAAAGCAAAAGATTATGCTGATATGAGTAGAAAGGCAGCTAATATTATATCAGCACAGATTATTATGAAGCCGGAATGTGTACTTGGACTTGCGACTGGTTCAACGCCAGTTGGGTTATATAAGCAGTTAGTAGAATGGTATAAAAAAGGAGACTTGGATTTTTCAGCAGTTAAGACTGTTAATCTTGATGAGTATAAGGGACTCAGTCAGGACAATGATCAAAGTTATTATTATTTTATGCATAAGAATTTATTTGATAATGTGAATATATCAGTTGAGAATACTCATATTCCTAATGGAATGGAGCAGGATTCGGAAAAAGAATGTAACAGATATTCTGAACTGATTAAGTCTCTTGGAGGTATTGATTTACAACTTCTAGGAATAGGCCATAATGGACACATAGGATTTAATGAACCATCAGATTCATTTGAAAAACAGGTTCATTGTGTTGATTTAACAGAATCTACAATAGAAGCTAACAAGAGATTTTTTGAATCAGCAGAAGACGTTCCAAGACAGGCATACACAATGGGAATCAAGACAATAATGCAGGCAAAGAAGATTCTGGTTATTGCAAGTGGGGAAGATAAAGCACAGATTGTGAAAGAAGCCTTTTTTGGACATATTACACCATATGTTCCTGCATCAGTTCTGCAGCTGCATAATGATGTAACACTGGTAGCAGATGAAGCAGCTCTTAGTAAGATTTATTAAAGCATATTAACTTGGTGGATAGAAGGTTGAGAACATATGATTATAAAGAATGCTGATGTTTATACAAAGGACAATGTATTTGTTAAGGGAGATGTCGTTGTAGATAACGGTACATTCACCAAAGTGCTGGATGTACATAATTATGTTGGCGATGAAGTTGTAGATGCTACAGGACTTAAGATGATTCCAGGACTTGTTGACATTCATTTTCATGGATGCAAAGGCGCAGATATGTGTGATGGAACTAAAGAGGCACTTGATATAATTTCGCGGTATGAGGCTTCTGTCGGAGTGACGAGTATATGTCCGGCAACCATGACGATAGCTAAGGAAGAACTTGTTGAAGTTATGAAGAATGCCGGAGAGTATTCATATAATGGCGGAGCCCATCTGGTAGGGATTAATATGGAGGGACCTTTTATAAGTCCACAAAAAAAGGGTGCACAGGCAGCGGAGAATATTATGCATTGTAATTATGAGTATTTTTGTGAACTCCAGAAAGCTGCACATGATTTAATAAAGATTGTTGATATTGCACCTGAAGAGCCGGGGGCGATGGATTTCATTGATAAAGTAAAAGATAAGGTTGTGGTGTCGATTGCTCATACAGCAGCAGATTATGATACTGCAATGGAGGCAATTCAACATGGTGTAACTCATGCAACACATTTATACAATGCAATGCCCCCTATGAATCATAGAAAGCCTGGTGTTATAGGTGCAATAAGAGATTCATATCAATGTCATGCAGAACTGATATGTGATGGAGTTCATATTCATCCATCAGTAATACGGGCAACATTTGCTATGTTGGGTGCGGGACGCATAATACTAATCAGTGACAGCATGAGAGCAACAGGATTAGAGGATGGCGAATATACTCTTGGAGGACAGCCTGTAGTGGTAAAAGGTAATCTGGCAACATTACATGATGGAACAATTGCCGGATCAGCAACTAATTTAATGGATTGTCTTCGATATGTCGTTAAAAAAGCAGGGATTTCATTAGAAACAGCTGTTATGTGTGCAACAGAGAATCCGGCAAAGGAAATTGGTATATATGATAAAGTCGGAAGTATTTCTGTAGGAAAACAAGCAGATTTCGTGCTTATTGATGAGGAATTGAATATTAAGAGAGTATATATTGATGGAAAGGAGATAATATGCTAGGTTTTTTCAAAGGAAAGTCAAAGGATAATATTATTTATTCTCCATGTAAAGGAAAAGTGGTGCCAATTACTGAAGTTTCAGATCCAACATTTTCAGAAAAGGTTCTTGGAGATGGATTTGCAGTAATCCCTTCTGAAGGAAAGATATATGCTCCGGCAGATGGTGAGATTTCAATGGTGTTTGATACTCTTCATGCTGTGACAATGACAACCAGTCAGGGAACAGAATTACTGATACATATTGGGCTGGATACGGTAACGCTCAAGGGAGAACCATTTATTTCACATGTTTCAGGTGGTCAGCAGGTAAAAAAGGGTGATTTACTTTTAGAGGCTGATCTTGAAAAAATAAAGTCGGCAGGATTGGATACGATTACACCAGTCCTTATATGCAATACCGACGATTATAATAAAATTAATCTAATAAAGGAGGGTGAGGTATCTATTGATGATGAAGTTCTGAAAATATCATAATTACTCAGGATTTCACAATGCGCGTGATTGGGATAACCCCGATTAATAATGATTTAAAGGAGGAGAAAAGTATGAAATTTCTTCAAAAACTGGGAAAAGCGTTAATGCTTCCTGTGGCAGTACTGCCTATATGTGGTATCCTTATGGGTATCGGTTATATGCTGTGTCCAGAAGCTGTGCAGGGTGGAGATATTCAGGGCGCAGCTGATATGATTGGTCTGTTTCTTGTAAAAGCTGGTGGAGCTTTAATTGATAACATGGCAATCCTTTTTGTAATTGGTGTCGGTGTAGGTATGTCAGATAAAAATGATGGTACCGGAGGAATTGCGGCACTTGCTTCGTGGCTTATGATGACAACACTTCTTTCTACAAAGTTTGTTACAGTAATTATACCTTCTATAGCAGACAGTGCAACTAAAACTCTTGCATTTAACAAGATTGAGAATCCATTTATTGGTATTCTTGCTGGTATAATCGGTGCTATGTGTTATAACAAGTTTAAAGATACAAAATTACCAAACTGGTTATCTTTCTTTAGTGGAAAACGATGCGTAGCAATTGTTTCAGGAGTAGTATCAATTCTTGTATCTGTTGTGTTATTATTTGTATGGCCATTACTGTTCAGCGCATTAGTAAGCGTTGGTAAGGCAATTGTAAAGCTTGATATTGTTGGTGCAGGTATCTATGCATTCTTGAACAGATTGTTAATTCCTACCGGATTACATCATGCGTTGAACAACGTATTCTGGTTTGATACTATCGGACTTGGAGATTTACAGCACTTCTGGGCAGGACAAACATCAAGTGATGTTTCATGGAGTCTTGGAATGTATATGTCAGGCTTCTTCCCATGTATGATGTTTGGTGTTCCTGGTGCAGCTTTAGCTATGATTAAATGTGCAAAGCCAGCTAAGAAAAAAGTAGCTATAGGACTTGTTGCTTCTGCAGCATTATGTGCATTTATCTGTGGTGTTACAGAACCATTTGAATTTGGTTTCATGTTCCTTGCTCCTGGACTCTATGTTATCTATGCACTTCTTTATGGTATATTTACAATGATTACAGTTGCATTAGGCTTCAGAGCAGGATTTAGTTTCTCAGCAGGTGCTACTGACCTGTTATTCTCATCATCTCTTCCGGCAGCACAGAAGACATGGTTGATAATTCCTCTTGGTATAGCAGCATTCTTCGTATTCTATTTTGTATTCTTATTTGCCATTAAGAAATGGGATTTAAAGACTCCTGGCAGAGAAGATGATGATATAGAAGCAGAAAAGAAAGTTGAACTTGCAAGTGACGATTATACAGCAATTGCAAAGACAATTCTTGAAGGCTGTGGCGGAAAAGAGAATATTGCAAGCATAGATAATTGTATTACAAGACTGAGACTTGAAGTAAAGGATATTACACTTGTTAATGATAAGGTTATTAAATCAGCTGGTGTTGCTGGTGTTATGAAACCTGGAAAGACATCTGTACAGGTTATTATAGGAACTAAGGTACAGTTTGTTGCGGATGCATTTTCTAAGCTTTGTGAATAATTAAAATGTTAAAAACACCCACTAAATTCTTCATTGAATCTAGTGGGTGTTTTTTATTTACAAAAAAATGAAAATTTACGCTTGACGACTATGCAATATAAATGCATAATAACAATATATGCAATATAAATGCATAATTTGTGATTATGCAGTATTAATGTATAATATTCCAGAGGGGGAAAGTGTCATGTATTATGCCATTATTGGGGATATAAAAAATTCAAAAGACATTGAAAACCGTTATGAAGTTCAAGAAAAATTAAAGCATATATTGAATAATGTGAATTTGAATTATAAGGATAACATTAAAGCAAATTTTTTGATTACATTAGGAGATGAATTTCAGGGATTATTGTCAAAGTCTGAGGACATATTAGAAATTGTTAAATATATTCAAAGAGAAATGTATCCTATTAAATTGAGATTTGGCATAGGAGTAGGTGAAATATCAACTAAAATTGAAAAAAAAGCTGCAATAGGTGCTGATGGACCAGCTTTTTATGCAGCAAGACAGATGATAGATTTTTTAAGAGAGGAAGAAAAACATCTTAGAAATCAGGCACCAGATATTCAAGTGGCTTTTTATAATAAAGAGTCTTTTATAATAGATGAGATTAATATGATGTTAACTTTGACAAAAATTATTGAAGATAACTGGACGGATAAGCAACGATATACAATATGGGACATGATGCTTAATGGGGGAAGTCAGGAAATATGTGCTAAAAGAATGAAGACAAGCCAGTCAACAATAGCTAGAAGACTAATAGATGGTAAATATTTAATATATATAAAGGCATTAAAAACCATAGGAGAAGCAATGAATAGGTTGGGGGGAAACGATGATATATAAATTGTTGATATTAATGATGATAGGTCATATTTTAGGAGATTTTTATTTTCAAACGGATAAGATAGCAAGTGAAAAGGATAAAAACTTTAAAGGAGTTATGACACATGCAGTTGAATATACGCTTTCAGTATTAGTTGTGATTCTCCCTATAATAAATTTGCATATTTTTATGTTAGCTTTGTATATGTCATTATTACATTTTATAATAGATACAATAAAATGTTTTTTATTAAAATGGAAATTTGTTAAAAAATCAGACAGATTATTTGTTTATGACCAGTTTATGCATATAATAAGTATATTGGTTCTTGCTTATGTAATGGTCTGCAATAATATTAAATTCTCACAATTTCCGATAGTAAGTAATATTTGTGAAGTATTTAATATAAATTTATTGAGTGTTGCCAGATGGATATTAGCCATTCTTTTATTACATACACCTTCAAATATTTTAATTCAAAATGTATTATCAGGTTATAGACCTAAGAAGGAAAATAGTGGTTTGATAGAAATTGATAATAAAGCAGGAAGAAAAATAGGAACTATAGAACGCCTTATTATGATAATGTTTATTTCTATGAATCAATATGCTGCGATGGGATTGGTTTTAACGGCAAAATCTATTGCACGATATGATAAAATTACTAAAGATGAAAAGTTTGCTGAATATTATTTATTAGGAACTTTAATAAGTACAGCCTGTGTTGTAGCTTGTAAAATGATTGTTTTAAGATAATCAATAACAAGTGTTGAGATTTGAAAAAATGTGTTAAAATAGCATTGGTTAGCGAAAACTAACTGGTGCTATTTTTATTTAATGATAGAAGGAGACACATTCTATGGATAATGAAAAGATTAAACCGGTACTTAACGGAACAGCAGAAACAATGCTGCAGTGCTTCTATGCAAGAGCTATGCACAGCAGAAATCCTAAGAATAAATTCCGTGATGAGAAAGCAGAGGAGCTTGTTAAAAGGTTGGATTATGATTTCAGCAAGGCAAGCAAGGACGCTGCTATGAGTGGCGGAATTGTGGCAAGAAGTGTAGTGTTTGATGAGCTTGTAAGTGATTTTATAAATAAGAATCCTGACTGTACAGTCGTTAATATTGCCTGCGGACTTGATACAAGGGCATATAGAATGGATAATGGCAGACTCACATGGTACAATCTTGACCTGCCGGAAATAATAGCTGTAAGAGATTCTGTGTTTAAAGAGTCTGGAAGAATATCAACTGTTGCCTGCTCCGTGCTGGATGAGGCATGGGTAAAGCAGATAAAAGTAAGAGGTAAAATGCTTTTCATTATTGAGGGTCTTACCATGTACATGACAGCAGATGAAGTGAAGACAATGCTTAGAATTATAAGAGATAATTTTGACAATGCATATGTTTGCATGGAAACTTTATGTCCGATGTTTGTAAAGAAAGAGGGACTTGAAAAGTCGATAAAAGCAACCGGTGCAACATTTACATGGGGAGCGAACAGTTTTGATGATCTCAAGGGAATAGCAGATGGATTCAGAAAAGTTAAAGATGACAACATAGTAAGAGGCATGCATACTTTGAATCCGGCATATAAGCTTGTAACATGGATTCCGCTTGTCAGTAAATTCTCAGAGAAAATACTTGTATTTGAGAAGGCATAGGTATTATAAAGATACTATAAAAAATCCCCGGTAAGACTGCCAAAACTGCAGCTTATCGGGGATTATTTCATGTATTACTTTACCATGCTTAAAAATTCTTCATCAGATATCTTAGAATTCATTACAGCATTCTTAATTGCAGCGGACATAACGCGGGCAGCAAGTGTTCCTGCAAAGTTGATATCAACATGTACTGCTTCGCTGTCGCCTCGTTTTGCAGTACTTGCAGCATATATTGTATCTCCGTCTGCCATTGTGCCGACTGGATTAATGCAGCGTGCATACGCATTTCTTGCCATAGATGCAATCTTGTTAAGTTCAGCCTTGTTAAATGCAGCGTTGGTTATAACCGCACCGATTGTTGTGTTGCCTGTGAACATATCGCGAGGTGCCATGAACTGATAAAGTGCTTCTTCACAGCTTACATACTCGGTTCTGTCAGCGTTCTTAAGTCCGGCAAGCTTTTTACCGGTTTCATAATCTGATATATCTCCAAGTGCATTTACAACAACAATTGCTGTCATTGTAAATGTGCCTGTCTTCACTGAATATATTCCAAGTCCTGACTTTTCAGCCTGCTTCATTCCCATAATCTTGCCGACAGTCGCACCTGTTCCGGCACCGATACAGCCCTGAATGGGTTCGCTGCTATCCGAATTGGCAGCGGTGGAAGCATCAGTATTGACAACACCGGCCTTCATAAGTGCCTGAATGCAGGCCTCATATCCCATAGTACTGTCCGGGCGTACTTTAGAGCTTCCATATCCAAGATCAAATATGCATGACTGGCATACAAGCGGAACAAGTGAAACGCCTGTGTTATATCCTATACCATGTTCTTCAAGACATGTCATAACTCCGTCAGATGCGGCAAGACCGTATGCTGAACCGCCTGACAGCACGATGGCATTAATCGGATTGTCAGCAGTCATAGGCATAGTAAGAGGTGTTTCTCTTGATGCCGGACCGCCACCGCTAATGTCACAGCCTGCTGTAGCTCCGTCTGGAAAATATATAACAGTTACACCTGTGCCAGCTTCCTTATTGGAAGCATGACCTAATCTAAAATCATTAATATCATTAACTGAAATCTCTGTAAACAAAACTAATCCTCCGTTGATTAATGTCCGATTTATTCAATCAAAGTGACTGGTTAATTCTGGTTAAGCTTAAGTGCAGCATATAATGCACGGGAAACCACACTGGCAACAATAAAGCAGATTCCTGCCTCAATAAGTCCCTGAACACCAACAAATAATACTACGAATATAAGTGGGTTCTTAGCTCCGAGTGCAGTAACGAAGGCCTGTACATAATCTGTATTATAGAAGAAGAGAACAAGTGAACTCATAAATAATAAAGTATTAAGTAAAGGACAGCAGAGGCTTGCTATATAATAAGAAAATTTCTTAACTCCATTAATACTGTGAAGTCCCTTGAATATAAGTCCTGTAAGGAAGCCTTCAAGAGTTCTTGTTACTACTGTTGTTACAAATGTACCAAATGGATTAATTCCGAGAAGAACAGTTCCCATTGCGCCTCCAACGAAGCACTGATAAAAGCTTGTAAGTCCGAATGTCAGACCACAGATTAAACCGCCGACAGGTCCTAAGATGATAGCACCTACAGCTACAGGAACAGTTAAAAGGGTGATAGAAAGTCCAGGGGTACGGATGTAGCCTAATGGGGTCAGTGACATAACGAGTATGACCGCAACCATAAGTGCCAGCTCCACCATGTACTTAGTGTTGAACTTCGTTGCAGAAGTTCGAGTTGCATTGATAGTATTCATATTGTCTCCTTTGCGGAAAGGTATGCAGCCCTTCCGGCTTGTTAAGATACATCTCCGAAAAACGGATGACGTTCGCGCGTATAATAACATATATATTGTTATTATTCAAACATTCTTTATAAATTATTTATAAAAATACATTTGACATTAATTTACTATGATGAAAATCGGTGTTAATATAAGAAACGCTTATTTATTATTGAAAGCAGATTTTTGGAAATATTTATCAATAAAGATGGGAGAGTGTTTATGAGCAGAATTATTAAAAATGTGCTGCCATACTGGAAGTCGATAGTGCTGGTATTTGCACTGCTTATTGTTCAGGCAGTGTGTGACTTGTCGCTTCCTGCGTATACTTCAGATATCATTGATACAGGTATACAGAATGGAGGCATAGAGCATACTGTGCCAGAAAAGATCACTAAGGAAGAATTTGACACTGCGAAGCTTTTTATGACAGAGGAAGAAGCACAGCTGTGGGAACAGTCGTATTCTTATAATGAAGATGATAATGTCTATGAATTAAGTGTCAAAGGTTCTAAGAATAAGACTGATTTAGACGACACACTTTTTACAGCACTTATAATTAACAACCAGATGTCTTCAGTGACTGAAAGTGCATTCAAGAGCCGTATGGCAGAGCAGATGCATGTAAGTGAAGAACAGCTTGCCAATGTTTCGGTAGAAGATATTGGAAAGTCTATGGGCGTGGAACTCACTACATTTACACAGATGATGGAAGATTCAGATGGTAATGAGGTTGAAACTACATGTGTGGATATGAGACAGATAGTGAAGGCAATGTATAGTGCAGGGGCTATGAGTAAGGATGATATCCTTTCTATGAGAAGTGAATTCCAGAAGACTATTGATACTATGGGAAAGACTCTTGTTTCGTCTATGGGTGTTGCTTATGCAAAGAGCATGGATGCCAAGGCAGGAATGGACATGGATTCTATTCAGACTAAGTATCTGTGGGCAGCTGGTCTTAAGATGGTTGCCATGGCACTTCTTATGGCGGTTACTTCTGTATGTGTAGGCTTCCTTGCATCAAGAGTTGGTGCAGGTGTTGCAAGAGATATGAGAGGAAAGCTGTATTCTAATGTCATGGGATTCTCTAATGCTGAGATGGACAAATTCTCTACAGCGTCACTTATCACAAGAACAACTAATGATGTACAGCAGGTTCAGATGGTTACGGTTATTATGCTGAGAATGATTCTGTATGCACCAATTCTTGGCGTCGGAGGAATTATAAAGGTTGTTGGAACAGGAGCCGGCATGGGCTGGGTTATAGTTATGGCTGTTGTTGTTATCATTGCATTTGTAATGCTTCTTATGGTAATTGCGATGCCTAAGTTCAAGCTTATGCAGAAGCTGGTTGATAATGTCAATCTTGTATCCAGAGAGATTCTTACTGGTCTTTCTGTAATAAGAGCCTTTGGAAGAGAGAAGAAGGAAGAGGAAAGATTTGACGAAGCTAATAAAAAGCTTACTAAGACAATGCTCTTTACTAACAGAACAATGACATTCATGATGCCAAGCATGATGTTTATTATGAATGGTTTATCAGTTCTTATCGTGTGGGTTGCCGCACACAGAATTGATGCCGGAGTTATGCAGGTAGGTTCTATGACTGCATTTATAACATATTCGATGCTTATAGTTATGTCATTCCTTATGCTTACAATGATGTCTGTAATGCTCCCAAGAGCGATGGTTGCAGCTGACCGTATAGATGAAGTTATTAATACACATTCTTCAATAGAAGACTCTGAGAATCCTGAGACAATTGAGTCTGCAAAGGGTGTGGTTGAGTTTAATCATGTTAATTTCATGTATCCGGGTGCTAAAGCAAACGTACTTGAGGATATTACATTTAAAGCAGAGCCGGGTAAGACTACAGCTATTATAGGAAGTACGGGCTGTGGAAAGTCAACGCTCGTTAATCTTATTCCAAGATTGTATGATGTTACAGGAGGAAGCATTACTATTGATGGTCATGATATAAGAAATATTTCTATGCATGACTTAAGAAGTGAGCTTGGTTATGTGCCTCAGAAGGGAATGCTTTTCTCTGGTACTATTGCAAGTAACTTAAGATTCGGTAATCCTGATGCAAGCGATGAAGATGTCGTTAAGGCAGCACAGATTGCACAGGCAACTGAGTTCATTGATAATAAGGCTGAGAAGTATGACAGTCCTATAGCACAGGGCGGTACTAATGTTTCAGGCGGTCAGAAGCAGAGACTTTCTATTGCCAGAGCAATAGCAAAGCACCCAAGAGTGTTTATATTTGATGACAGTTTTTCAGCACTTGATTTAAAAACTGACGCAATTCTTCGTAAGGAGCTTGCTGCAAATGTGTCTGATGCCACTGTTATTATTGTAGCTCAGCGAATCAGCACAATCCTTCATGCAGATCAGATTCTTGTTATGGATGATGGTAAGATTGTTGGCAAGGGAACGCATGAAGAACTTATGAATACATGTGAGACATATCAGCAGATTGCAAGTTCACAGCTTTCTGCTAAAGAGCTTGGAAAGGAGGCCTAGTCAGTATGGAAGATAATAAAAATATCAAAATGCCACCGAAAAGAAGAATGGGACCTCCGGGAAGAGGAATGGCACCTGTTGAGAAAGCTAAGGATTTCAAAGGATCAATAGGAAAGCTTATAAGATATATTGGAAGCTATAAGATTGCGATAATATTTGTTGCAGTTATGGCTGTATGCTCAACAGTATTTTCTGTTGTAGGTCCGAAGGTTCTTGGTAAGGCAACTACAGCTCTGTCAGAAGGTCTTGTAAAGAAAATCGGTGGAACTGGCGGAATTGACTTTGGAAAGATTGGAACAATTCTTATATTCGTGCTTTGTCTGTATGCCGCAAGTGCAGTATTTAACTTTGTACAGGGCTGGATAATGACAGGCATTACACAGAAGGTCTGCTACAGATTAAGAAAAGAAATCAGCGAGAAGATTAACCGTATGCCTATGAAGTATTTCGAGAGCAGGACATATGGTGAGGTGTTATCAAGAATTACTAACGATGTTGATACACTTGGAATGGGACTTAACCAGAGTATTACAACAATCATTACATCTTTAACTACTATGATTGGTGTTCTTGTTATGATGTTAAGCATTTCACCGCTTATGACACTTATTGCGGTTATAATACTTCCAATATCAGTCGGACTTGTTTCTTTCGTTGTTAAGAAGTCACAGGGATATTTCAAAACACAGCAGGAGTATCTTGGACATATTAACGGACAGATTGAGGAAACTTATGGCGGACATATGATTGTTAAGTCCTTTAATAAAGAAAAGGATATGGTTGATTCATTTAACAAGACTAATGATGTCCTTTATGGTTCAGCATGGAAGTCACAGTTCCTTTCAGGAATGATGCAGCCAATCATGATGTTTGTAGGTAACTTAGGTTACGCATGTGTTGCATTAACCGGCGGTCTTCTTGCTATTAAAAATGTTATAACAATCGGTGATATTCAGGCATTTATCCAGTATGTGAAGAATTTCACACAGCCAATCCAGCAGATTGCTCAGGTTATCAATCAGGTACAGTCTATGGCAGCAGCTTCTGAGAGAGTATTTGAATTTCTTGATGAAGAAGAGGAAGACCAGACTGTTAAGAATCCTGTTTCTACAGAAGGAATTAAGGGCGAGGTTGATTTCGAGCATGTAAGATTCGGATACAATGAGAACCAGACTATCATTAAGAATTTCAGTGTAAATGTTAAGCCTGGACAGAAGGTTGCTATCGTTGGACCGACAGGTGCAGGTAAGACCACTATTGTTAAACTGCTTATGAGATTCTATGATGTTAATGATGGAGCTATTCTTGTTGATGGACATAATGTTAAGGATTTCAACAGAAGAGAATTAAGAGACGCATTTGGAATGGTTCTTCAGGATACATGGCTCTATAAGGGTACAATTATGGAGAATATCAGATACGGAAAGCTTGATGCAACTGATGAGGAAGTTATTGCAGCAGCCAAGGCAGCTAACGCCCATCACTTTATTGAGACTCTTCCGGGCGGTTATGATTGTGAGCTTAACGAGGACGCAAGCAATGTCTCACAGGGACAGAAGCAGCTTCTTACAATTGCAAGAGCAATCCTTGCAGATAATCCAATCCTTATTCTTGATGAAGCAACATCTTCTGTTGATACAAGAACAGAGGAGCGAATCCAGAAGGCTATGGATAATCTGATGAAGGGCAGAACAAGCTTCGTTATTGCACACAGACTTTCAACCATCAAAGATGCTGATATGATACTTGTTATGAAGGATGGTGATATTGTTGAGCAGGGAACTCATGATGAGCTTCTTGCCAGGAACGGTTTCTATGCTGACCTTTACAATTCACAGTTTGAGCAGGCTTCTTAGATTGATAATATATATGTTAAGAGAAACGGCAGAAAGAAATTTCTGTCGTTTTTTTAAACATTTTGCTATAATAAAATTATTAATTGGTTAAGTGAAGAGGACAATGCATGAATATATTAATATGTGATGATGATAAGCTTTATGTTGATATGATAAGAAAATATGTGGACGAGTTCTTTGATGAGCATAAGATAACGGATTATAAGGTTTATGAATATAACAGTGGTGATGAAGCAGCTAAGAATAATGAAAAGATAGACATTGCATTTCTTGATGTTGAGATGGACGGAATTAATGGAATTGAAGCTGGCAAATGTTTAAGAAATAATAACAAGAATATTGTGTTATTTATAATAACTTCGTATATGGGCTATCTTGATGATGCAATGGACGAGGGAGTTTTCAGGTATATTAATAAACCACTGGAAAGACCTGTGATTATGCGCGGTTTACACAAGGCATTATTATTATGCAGCAAGAGTCAGAGCAAGAAAATCAATATTGAATATAAGGGTGATAATGTAATTATTGAACAGGATTCGATTATATGCATAGAGTCACTGGTTAGAAAAAGATATATCAAAACAGATACGAAGTCGTACATAAGTCTCAAAAGTCTTTCTTATTGGCAGAGTGTTCTTGATGAGGATAAATTTTTTCTTGTCAATAAATCCTTCATTGTTAATATAGACAGAGTTGAGCGATTTACTGATAAGTATATTGAACTTAAGGGCATCGAAGAACCAATAGATTTATCAAGAGAAAAAAGAACTGCATTCAAGCAGAAAATGCTTCTGTATCTGGCAGGGCAGGAGTAGGTGGATATGGAAATTATAATCAGTTATGCATTTGCACATATTATAGAAGCTATAATATTGTGGATGAGTATGTCGCAGATGTATGAACATAGATATAAACAGTGGGTGACGGGCATTGCTATTATGGCAGGGCATGCTGTAATGTTTGTCGTGTTTCTGACGGGAAATATATATTTTATTACGGCAATTAATAATTCAATGTATATTGTGTTGATGGCTTTGATGTTTAATGTGAGCAAAAGGTCGGCAGTATTCTGGGCTTTGATTTATAATGCAATGATGGCTATTTCTGAGCAGTTGGTATTCTATGTGTTGCAGTTTATAGTGGGTATCAGATATATTGAATTAAAGAATGCAATGTCTATTATTATTGTATTTTGTTTATGTAAAATCCTTTATTTCATATTAATTCAAATAATGGTAGTCATAAAGAACAAAAGCAGGAGTTCTGATAGTGGTGATATATCAATAGTTTTGCTGATGGTAACACTCGTAGCTTCACTTACAGTATTTATGACTTATTATATATTTGGAGTAGAAAGTAATGTTAATAGCAAAGAGACTATATGGGCAATAACAAGTTCAATAATATTAGTATCTTCGGACATATTGATTTTGTGGGTTAATATCAGGATTAATGAACGAAATGCTGAAAATCATAGAATTAAAGTTCAACTTGAACAGGAAAAGGCAGATGCAAGATATTATAAGCTTGAGAATGAGAAGAACGAAAGTCTTGAAATATTAAGACACGATATGAATAATCATCTTAATACAATGCTGGGTATGGAAACTAATAGTGATTTGAAGGATTATATTACTTCAATTATGGAACAGTATAATATTAAGAAGAGAACTACATTTTCTAATAATAATGTACTAAACGGTCTTATAAGCGAATATAGCAGCAAATGTTATACAGAAAATATAGAATTTGTTGTGGATATACGACCAGGAACAATTGATGACATAGTTGCCACAGATATAGTGGCATTGTTTGGCAATATATTATCGAATGCATATGAAGCTGCGAAGCAATGTGAGGAAATTAATGAAAAATATATTGAACTGGTTGTTAAGAGAAAGCACGAGACAACATTTATAAAATGTGTGAATTCATGTGTTGTTCAACCTAAAATAATAGGAGGAAAGTACATTTCAATTAAGAAGGATACTGACAGAAAACATGGATATGGAATGAAGAGCATAGATAAGATTGTCAATAAATATCATGGAAGCCACATTGAACAGTTTGATGAAAATGAATTTACAATATCAATAATACTTATGATATAGAAAACAGGAAGCTGTATGAATTAATAGTACAGCTTCCTGTTTTTTTCTGTCATACATGCAATATGTGAAATAAAGCAGAAAATAATTACAATTGATATGCAGCTGGCTGTTCTATACAGGTGTAATACAGTAGCTGCGATAATAATAATGTTAAAAACAGCCATAATACCGATAAGGCATCGGTGATAATATTTTTTCTCTGAGTCTGATACTGAGTGATTAATAGATATTACTGGTCCTTTAATGATTAATTCCATATCAGCAATTATAAGTGCAATAAACATGTATAATGATGGCTTAATGAAAGAAGAAAGCCATGCCATCACAATAAGTATTATGGCAGAAAAAATCAGGCATGCCGTAGAAGACTGGCAATGATAACCACCACAATATTTTCTTATGAGCAAAAACGAAAATATTTCTATTAGTCCAATCGTTATATTATGAGTGGCTATACAATACGCTGTGAAAATAATTGTCGGATTAATAATCAATAATAAATATTGTATTGCGTATATGTATAAATCAATGTCATCATTCTCAAGTATACCTGATTTTATAAGCCATAAAGCTATGTGGCGAGAAAGTTTCTCTACCATTATCTTGTTTTCTTAAACTTCTTTAATGATGCTGGCTCAACAGGCTGGTTTAAATAGTAGCTTGATGAAGCATTAGCACCAGAAGTTAAAGTGCGGTTAAGCATGGCAGAAACGCCTTTGCTTAATGCAGACTTAATTGTTTTCTTCATAACATTTTCCTCCTTCATTAAGATATTATTAATTATATTTGATATAAAATATTTTTAAATGGCTTATGTCTCAACTGTACTTTTGAATGTCTTAAATGTATTTTTGTGATATTATGCAACATTTTTATTAACTGTCACAAATATTATTCTATACACTAAGAAACTTATTCCGATATGTTAAAATCAAAATATTATCATTAATTGCACATAAACATTTGCACTAATCTAATTCGCAACAAACGCTATATATGTGCGGAATGTGCGTATACTAAAATTTAATAGTAATCATACTAATGTACAGGGGTTGCTATGGAGTATACAGATCGTTACAAAGCATTTTGCAAAAGAATGAGCATATATAGAAAATTAATGGACTACGATCAGGCGAAAATGGCTGTGCTGGTTGGCATGACTACACCAGAGTATTCTAACAGGGAAGCGGGAAGGAGCATGGTGTCAGGCATTGACCTCAGAAAATTTTCTGATTCAGGGGCGGATATTGACAAGATGTTAGTTGATGTCGATGAAAAGCCATGCAGGTATGTGATTTCTTCAGAAATAGAGACATTTGGCGAAGAATCAAAGAAGGAATATGTAAGAGGTGTTGTGAGTGAGCATATTCTTTATATGTGTGAGAAGAAGATAGCTGATTTTTCAGATGAAACTGTAAAGTATATCAGACTGCTTAAATCTATTGACAAGGATTCAACTAAGGATTCTATGTTAAAATGTATTAGAGATGTCAATGGTATAACTGACCAACAGGTTATATCAGATAATCTGGGAATATCAAGATTTAAATACAGCAAAATTGAGAATAATAAGGAACTTCCGGATGCAATGGTTCTTATAAGACTTTACGATTTGTATGGTTATGTCCCATCTATGTATTTAAATCTGTATGATGTCAGAGGCCGGCTTCTTGATTATATATTTGACAGCATGTCTCAGAAAGATCAGGAAATAATAATGAATTTTATCAATAATTTGAAAGAGTTCGTGTGAGGAAGTTATGAAAGAACGAATTATAAATATTGGACCCAGACTTAAGCAGAGAAGAAAGGAAATGCGTATAAAACAGACGGAAATGGCTAAAGAGCTGGGTGTGTCGCAGACATATCTTTCTAATATTGAAGGTGGAAGAACCAATTGCAGCATAACTTTGTTTGTAGATATATGTAATTATCTTAATGTAACACCAGATTATCTGATGTTAGGAAATATGCGTGGAAATAGAGCTAGTATAGATATAATTGATGAATTGAAGATGTGCAGTTCTGAAGAAATTGCCACAGTAAAGAAAATAGTTGATGCATTTGTTTTGAAAAAGACGGAGCCGTACTGATGAGGTATGGCTCTATTTTTTTTGTAAATGTCAACAATAAATTGTGATTTTTTGTTAAAAAATTTTTAGCTTATGTTACCAGTTATTAAGACGAAAGAAACGCGAGTGTAAATCACATTCGCGCGCATACTTACAAGGTATGTGACATGTTGTTTTGTTGTTCGTATGATGTAAGCATATGTTATCAGCAGGAGAACATGTCACACACCTTTTCATAATTATTAAAATCTTTCTTACCTTGTCCATCATGTCTGTAAATACTCCATTTCATTTTGTTCTAAAAATTGATTTGATGATAAGCCGTTGAATATCTTACGCGGCATATTATTCATAAAGTCTTGAATCTTGTTTAGTTCCTCTTGAGTAACATTCGATAAGTCAACACCCTTAGGGTAAAAGCGTCTTATTAATTTATTTTGATTTTCATTTGTTCCACGCTCACCGCTTCGGTAAGGGTGACAATAATATAAATTCGTTCGCACGAACTCAATTAATTCATTGTTGCTAAGTTCGCAATTTGTAGAAAATTCAACACCATTATCACATGTGATTGTTTTGATATGGTGTTTTAACTTATCCCAGTTATCTTGTAAAGTATTCCAAACACTGGCACACTGTTTATTATCAAGTTTAAAGAGTAATTCTTGTCGTGTCTTTCGTTCAGATAAAACAAGTATACAGCCTTTTTTCTTCTTCTGTCCTTGTACGGTATCCATTTCCCAATGTCCGTATATATCGCGCTGTTGTAAATTTCCTCTTTCATCTATGGAACGCTTGCCGTACTGGTAAACGCGCTTTGTTTCTTTCTTCTGTTTAACTTTTTTAATTTTATTATATGGCATGTCCAATTTTTTCAATTTAATAAAGTGCTTGTTAAAATAGTTATAAAGAGTTGTTAAACACACTCTTGTATTAAATCCCTCTTGCTTTGCAAGTTCATTTGCAGAATAGAAAGAGTAGTGTTGTTTTACCTTATCGCGTATAAATAGTAAATACTCACTGTCGCAGGCAACCTTATTATTCGCACCTTTTCTTGCGTTGGCTTCTATGTACTTGCGTTGTCCTACATCAGCACAATATATATAATACTCTTTTAAATGTGTATCAATCTGCTTAATAGTGCCGCGCTTAATCTCATTGTAAATTGTATTGTAATGCTTGTTTAATATCTTAGCTATTTCGCGTTGTGTCCTCTTTTCTTTGTTATACATAAATTCTATCAAATATCGTTCTTTCTCTGTCAAATGTTTTCCCATGTTGTCACTCTCCCTTGTGGCTATATTATAGGTCAATTTGTATCAAAGTTGTATATTTTTAGTTTATTATCAGAAAACGGCATATCAACTGTTTTTCTATAAGACTTATCATTTTCTAACGCTTCTATAAAATCATGAAGTTTATCATTTTCTATCAAATAAGAATCTATAACAGGCTTTTCACAAGTGTTTCTTGAATACCAGTAACGCTTTTTACCTTGCGTTAATGTAGCTAAATCCTTTGTTATATATTTAAGCATATATCCAACAATTTTCCTTTGTGAATCGCTGTTTTGACTTACTGGGATAGCAGTAGAAAAACCTAGGCGGTAATTACCAATATTGTATATTATCTTTGTTCCTTTATCTTTTCGTCTGCCACTATCTATAAGCTGTAGTAAACCAAGATTTGACATTAAAGCGTGAAAATGAAATTTTTCTTTGTCCGCATGAAATTCTGGTACAATAACATATTTTAAATTTGGACAACAGATTTTCTTTGCATTATCTAACCAACCATGAAACTTTGTCACACAATCGTCATAATCTTTTGAGTTAACAATTTTAGGATTGAAAGTGAATGTAACAAAGTATTCCCAATCATTAGCAAGACAGATATTCCATATCTTATCTTTTGTTCTATGCATAGATTGTCGTATAGATAAATCAATATCAAATTGCGTTCTTTCTTCTTCTGTCTTTTTCTTGCGTTCGTTCGCACGAACTTTCTTTTTATCAAATTCAATCGGCTTCTTAAAAAATCTCACCTGTGTTTGATTTTTATATGTTAATGTACGAACATTGTAAGCGCCCATGTTATTTATCTCCCCATAATTTTATATTTCTCTTTTCGCATAAATAGCCAAGCATGTCAGCATATTCAGAAAGATATTTTTCATGTTTTTCTCGTTCAATAATATCAACAGAATCATAACCACGTTCAATCATTGTATCAACTTAAGAACCTAGACAATTATCAACAGCGGTGTAATATTCTTCCTCAAGTTTTTCATCAGACAGAGCGGCAACATGTGCCATAATTTCGTTAATCTCTTTTTTCTTCATATTTAAATCTCCCTTATTAAAATCTTTTCGTTTAAGTGTATATATTATCAAGTACGCGCATGTGCGCGTGTGTATGCGTATGTGTGTATATGTGTGTGTTATATTATGCGCTGATACAAGCCCAATTGTACTAGGTGTTATCTCTCCGCACACTCCGAGATTCCACCTAGTACAATTGTGTTGTATCATACACGCTATAATATTTCTTCTCACCGAACAGAAATTTACTACCAGTTTTAGCGTCTTTCTTAGAATAGCCGTATTTACTCGTAATACAAATAAACAGATTTCCCCCGAAGAGAAGAGAAAGCAGTTTACCAAAAACTTTATAATTACCAACATTTCTGTGTAGTACCTGTGTTTCGAGAACATTTCTAATCTGCTTATCAATGCATTTATCATCTTGAGATATAAGTATTACATCGTAACCGAGCTTTCTATGCAGACGATAAAAAGCGCACCATGCAAGGCGGTCTTTTCTATTCCAAGAACGACTATTATATAATTCTTGGCACTCGTCAAGAATTAAAAGCGTCTGGTGTAACTTAAACTTGCCTTGTTTGTCGCGTTCATGAAAATTAAAGGCATAGCCTTTTAAGCCCTGAATATAGCTGTAAATATCATCAGGTTCTTTGAGCCTAGTTGCCCCATGTCTATCAATTTTCATTTCAAGAATAGAATTATTAAGCCATTCTTTATTCGAGACATACAAATAACACCCCTTGGGCTTTTTATTAAGCGTGGGGATATTATCTGTATTAATTTCCATATTACCTATTATGTTTTTACCTTTTTGGATAAATTTATAAATCTCTTTCGCGGCATGATAACTCTTGCCACTGCCGGGGACACCTGTATAAAACCATATCATATAAAATCACCTCTGATATATATGTGCGTGCGTTCGTTCGCACGAACTAAGCTAGTAATAAACCGATAAGCTTGGCAATATTGCCGCCGCTTCCAAGTAGGGAAGAAATAACCTTTTTGAAATACTTCCATACAATATACATTGCATATGCGTCAAGAAAAGCAGACACAAGGCTCACAGCATAGTCTAACGGTATAAACCAATTAACGTAGGGAAGATATTGCACAAAAGGCTCTTTTGCAATATCCAACAAACCTCCTACGGTATCGGTAGGCATGAAAGACTTATACATTAATATTAAGTCTATAATAAGACCACCTACACCTGTTATAACATTACCTATTAAAGAACAGATAAGAGCAATTACAACCGCTGTACTCAAGATAAATCACCGCCTTTAAATTTTTTATAAGTACCCACAGCGACAGCGAGAGTAAAGGATAGCTTCATGAAAGAAGAGATTACATCTCGCCAGCTTTCATACTGGGATAAATCAAACGTTATCTGACACTTCATATCATCTTTTCTGCCAATCATAAAGCCGTAATTATAAGTAAACTCGGGGCATTTTGGTTCTGTCTGTAAAACCTTAAGCCAATCATACAAATGATAAATGACCGAAAAAGGGAAATGTCCGAATATTCCACCGCGATAATCTAAGGAAGTACCGCCGCCAGACGAATAAACAGCGATTTCGTCCTCGTCATACATTACGGCTTGCGCGTCTGTACTGTTGTCACTGTTCATTGTATTTTGTCCGTATAGGATAGCATTTTGAATACCAAGAAAAACAGTGCTTAAAAGCGACATAAGAGAAGAAAAATTTGCGTTCTCGTCAATATCATCCACAGTATCAGCAATCTTTTTTGTAACACCTAAAATTGCAAGTAACGTTTCATTTTGAGTGTTAAGAGCTTCAAGGACAGAATCAAGTTTGCTGTTCATTTCTTCGGTATTATCCTTTATATCCTCTGTATTCTTGTTTAAATCAGCTAAGCCTTTATCAATGACATTTTGCAATTCATCAGCAGACATATTGCTTTTATTACTATTAATAAAATCAATAAGAGCGTCCATTTTGTTACCTAAGTTTTCATTCATATCTTTAATAGAAAATGTTATATCTTCACCAGTCTTTTCGATAGTAGAAGATAAATAGGCATTCTGGTCACCATGTAGATAATTATACAAAGCACTATAAGAAGCCCAAAATTTAAGAGATGAATTATCTTTAGAATAAAATGAAACCCATTTTGAATAATCATTATTCCAATCTGGACGAAGAACCCAATCACCATTAGAGGGAGTGTACCAAAAATACATATCAGACACATTAACTTTAAGAGTAAAATCGTAACGTATAACAGTATTTTCTTTTACAGGCTGAAAATACCCTGTTGTGCCGTCAGTTTTAAGTGTACGGAATCTCCAAGTTTCTTTAGTCCAGTTATCGTAAGAAGATAAAAAGCGGTCGTTATTACTATCATTAGACACATAAATATAATCTGACAAATCATTAAAAAAATAATAAAAGCCGTAATACGTCTTTAAACAGTATTTATAGTTTTTGTAACCAAAAGCATTTATATAATCTTCTTCATATTCAAAACATGAACGAAAATCAGAACTATCAATTAAACTAGTAACAGTACCATTAGACTTTTTTTCTTTTAAACCAATACTATTATAATAATATTTCTTGATTTCTTCTCTTAATTTATTAACAGCACTGTTATCATTAGACATTACAATTGTCTGTGTATCCTCGTTGTAATCTATCGCGTCTAAGTAGTTATAATTGCCGGTAATCTTATCAGCAATTCCAAGCAATGTATCAGAATCAGTACGAGTCGCTAAGCCAACACCGGAAATGAAACCGCGAAAAGCGTTAGAGTTAACCGTACCATACATAAAATTTAAAAACCCAGCACTTATAGCATGTTTAGACATTAGTAATTGCTTAAGCTGGTTATCAGATAAATGTATATTTTGAGTTATCTTGGTGTTAACAGTCCAATTATATTTTTCTGTAGGTGTATATTGAAAACATAAAATACCCCTAGAGTCAGCTATGTCTTTGTGCGCATTAACTGCGGCTTGCGCGTCGGCAGAAGATAGCCCCATACCTTGGTTATAAGGCTTAGAAAGAGAATAATAATCGTCTGGATAAGAAGCAAAAGCGTTAATAGGGCAGTAAATAAGAATAGATATAGTTAAAATAAATATAGCAAGTGAAAAACATAAAATCTTCTTCATAAAACACCTCTTAAATAAAAAATAACAGACAAGTTTTAACCTTGCCTGTTATCATGATTCCAATAGTTATTAATATTATTTTTATGCCGTTTTACAAATTTATATATAAGATAATATATCAAAACTAAAAACGGAATTGAAAATAATAAAATAGGAATATAAGTAATTAAAAAAGCTATAAAATTAGTTCCAAAATCATCAATATATTGTTCAACTAAAGCTATCATACAAACACCCCCTTATTAATACGATTATACCACTAGGCAAGTTGTAGCACAATCTTTATTTTAGGGCTTTATATTTCTTCTTCTGCAATTGTAATGCCTGCTATATCGTGCGGCATTATCACGATAGGGATATATGTACCACTAATCATTATTGTTATCCTTGTTAAGTAAAATAGAAACGGACTCTCTTATAATAATTATACAGGCGCGTATCGTGAAGAAGTCCCTAAGAACTTGTATCTCACGCTCTGTAATTGTAGAATGATAAGGAACATTTCTTATATCAACTTTTTCTAGTGAATTAATCATTGTCGTTATCCTTTAAATTAAGCAAGTCAGAAAAAATAACTATAGAAATATAAAAAATTAAATCTCGGAGCTTTCTATAATCCTCATCATAATTATCATCTAAATCGCTCATTGTTTTTATCCTCCGTTTCTATATCATCATGGAAAGTTAAGCGAAGAGCCGCAAACATAAGAGAAATAACGATAAGAAGTCCTACGGCAAGGAGAAACAATATAAAATTGTCAAAACTTCCAAAATTCTGTATAAACCAATCATACATTAACATCATCCTCGCTTTCATTGTCCTTGTTAAAGTACCACGGTAGATAATCAATTACGAAGTAATAGAATCCACCGATAAATCCGCCAATAGGAACGACCCAAACAACGAAAAGCATGTAAGAGCCGAATTGCTCAACAATCCAATCATATTTTAAAGATATGAAAAGAATAAGCGCTAACGTTATAATAACGTGAATGATAACTAATAGATATATGTTATCTGACTTAATCAAATTAATTATCTTTTTCATGTTCCTTTACCACGGTTTCTTCAATTGCTTCATCTTTCCTTTTATACAATTCATCATCATAACAACAAAATGTAAGACAAATAAGTCCGTTTATGAGTACATAAAAATATGATGTGACTGTACCGCCGTTAGCGTCATAAACAAGGGCGGCAACGGATAGACCTAAAATTAAAATCTGTAAAATAGCGGATTTTAAACAATTATATTTACTTCTGTTCTTCATGTTCCTTTTCCTCTCTTTCTGCCTGCCGCTTGGCTCTCTTGGCTTTTCTTGCTTCCGCTTCCTCATTGTGTATGTTGGTTATCAGGTCAAGGAGCTTGCTTATTTTGCCTTTGCGGTGTTCAGTTCCATAGGCAATATAATTTGTCGCTTTCTTGATTTGTACCATGTTCCGCCACACTAGGAAGAATAATAGTAATAGTACATATCCCATTGTTCTTTGTACCTCGCTTTCTGTGTTACTCGTTTTTATCGTTCGTTCGCACGAACTTTTTAACGCTTCTTTGTGTACATCAGCAGAGTTTTACACTCTGCCTTTGCTAGTATCGGAGTACTAGTTTGCAAGACTTCTAAAGAAGCCGACAGCCATTCTGATACCCATAGTGATTGCCATGAGTGAGAGACCGATAGGAAGAACAGCAACAATACCGTCTTTGCACACATCAACTGCGCTCTGACAAGCTGTTGTGATTGCTGTCTTGATTTCTGTACTCATTGTGACTGCTGCATTTCCCTCTGCTGCTAAAACTGTTGGTGTCATACTGGGAACCTCCGAAAATTATATTTATCATCACCTGTAAGGTGTTGATAGCTTAATAATATCGACTACGAAGCGCCAGAGCTTCATAATCGCCCATAATGTGAATGAGAGTATTACAGACATTGAAAACCCCATTGCTATATACTGAGAATAATCTGTTAATATTGCACTTGCTGTTGTCATGTCTTATATCCTCTCTTTCTACATTAATCGTGAAACTGCTACATAGCCTAGAAACGCGCCTGTAAATATAATGAGTGTTATTGAAATTATATAGAGTGTGTCGCGGATTTCTGCGAGTGTGTTCTCTTGCGTTTCTGTTGGTGTTTCTTCTGTTTCTTGGCTTGTTGCATTGTTACTATCTATATTTAAGGTATTATTGTCATTTTTATTTTCTGATTCTTTTACAGTCTGTGTTTGTATTTCTTCTATTGCATATGATGTTTCTTTTTCTTCTGCATTTACTGGCATAACAAAATAAATCACTGTAAATATAAGCAGTAGTGTTAAAGTGATAATCATTAATGTAAATATTAGTTTATGTTCTGATATCGTTTCTTTTATCATTGCTTTCTTACTTTCTTAATCTATAAATTAGATATTCTTTTTTTATTTATTATGTTTATTATGTCTGTGTTTATTGCGTCTGTGTTGTTTTTGGTTTATTATGGAACGCTCACGCGACCCCATTCACCTAAAAACACTCGCGCTTTGCGTTCATGTTTTCTTAACGGCTCATTCCCGGGGATTGTGTACTCCGTAGGCGAGTTTCCTCTGTGTCTCCACAGCTTCTTTCTCTTTCTCCGCTACATCTATAATGTCGGTATGTTGTAGGTTAGTTTCCTCGGTGCACCCCACCACTTCAAAGACCGTACCCAAGCTGACAACCCCCACAACATCAACGACATTGATAATTAGAGCGAATATCAGTAGAAGAGGACGGAACGGATTCACCGCTAATTCAGTTCGTCGGGGGCTGAACACGTCTATTAGATTTGCAGTGGTTATGTACCGCTTGCGGTGTACTGGCTTAATTAACGCTGTGTGCGGTACATGGGTAATGCGTGCCACTCTTGCCTTAAGCGGCGCGAGCTGTCACTATTGACAGAACAGCATATGATTTGTAATAGTTCAATCGCGCGAACTCTTGGAAGAGTGGCGGTGTATCATTACCGAATTAATTCATGCTTTTGGCAGCTCTCTTACAAGCATAAGCTAGAGCCGCCCTTATTAGCGCCGTTTGGACTTCTGGCACCATCTGCACCGTTTGCAATATCTTCTGTATTGTCGGTATTTACTGAATTGTCGGGTGATGTGCTGTGATTCTGTACGAATGTTTCTTTATACACATTTCCTGTAGGCTTAACTCTTCTACCGCTGAACTTGTTTCTTAAGAAGATAATAAGTGCTACAAGCCCGATAATTACCCACATACCTATTGCGACAGGTACAAGAATGTTTCTTAATAATATTAAGAAATCCATGTTTAACTCCCTTCTTTCTTTATTTGTAAATGTTTCTGCTCATTTATACCCAATCCGACAAGGGCATATTAAAAGCCGTAACAACCGACATAGTTACAACATGATTGAATTGGACTACACACAACGCTTATCCACTTGGGAGAATAACAAAGCGACTGTTACGACCTTTAATATATCCTTGTTGATTATTATTTATTTGTTAGAGCATAAGGAACGGCGGCGGTTTAACGAGTAACACAGAGCGAGTAATAACCGCCACTGTTCACTAATGCAGTACCCATTTAACACAGTGTTGTTAAATGGTCTATAATAGCGCGGGAAGCGACCGCGATATTATCACTTAATTACTTAGAAGCCTTAGAAGCAGTAGCAGTAGTGTTTTTCTGCTGCTCATCTTTGAACGGCATTGCAAAGCTGTCGTATGTCTGCTTACTGAATTCATCAATAAAATCTTTGCGCCATGGCTCATTGATTAAATAAAGAACGGCTGTAATTCTTGGCTTCGGTGTTGTGTTCTCTCTCTTGAATCTGTCGTCATATGTTCCGGCAAAGAGATATATTTTATCTTCTTCAATACCGTTGTAAACGTCTTTCGGAACAGTAGCGTCAAGTGTATCTTCTCCATCGTCAAGAATTACTGGATAATATTCTCCAGTAACGCGACCTGTTGCGCGGTCTGTTATTTCCTGTACGTCTTTCTTTCTATAAACCTTTGCTATTGTCATAAATCCTAATTTCATTCTTTTTCACCTTTGCGCTTTTGCGCCCTCTCTTTAAATTTATTTTGTGATATATTTATATAGTGCGTTCAATAGAACGAACTTTTTATAAACTGCCGCGCCGACTTGCCTACTGGGGCGGCAAAATATAACTATGTAATTATGTTGATTAAAGAAGCGGATAAAACTCAACAAATGAATACAGCTCGGCTTCTTCTGCTTTGTTAAGATTATAAAGTTCCTTAGCTGTTTTGATTACATCAGTAACAGATAAGTCAGTAGGACGATTATTACAGATGAATACATCTATAATTGATTTTTCAATGCACTTAACAAGGTCTTTTCTGATATAATCTTCTTTGTTTTCCATGTTTAGAATCTCCCTTTTATTTAATTTTCTTCTATGAAAACAAGTTTTAACTTCTTGTTTTTTGGCTGTGAGGTAAGAAACTTGTTTAAAAACTCAATCTGTGTGTCAGACATTTCAGAGCCACCAGTAAACATTAAGCGGAGCTTTACTTTTTCCGTTGGCTGTTCTTCCTGTTCTTTCTGCAATTCTTCCGATTCTTCCGATTTCTGTATTTCCTCGGGTTTACTCATTGCGTTATTTATTGCGTCAGCTTCTTTGTATAGTTCTTCTTCGTCCTCGGGATTATCTGGAAGAGCAGAAGCGTCTATATCAGGCTTTACACTTGTAGCAATAGCGTTAATATTTAATTTTTCCTTGATTAAGGCTTTTAAATTGCGAGTTGATAAATCGGAAGTTATTCCCAGTTCTTCAATCTGTTCAATAGTCAACTGCCGTAATAATACAAGCTGTGTTATGCTAAAATCTTTCAATCTTTCATCAAGATTATAGAAGCCTGTCTGTTCATTCAAGGTACAGAAGTTATTTACAATCATTAACCAGTTGGAAACTGTACCGCGCGCGATGTTAAATTCATCATTCGCATAATCATAAATGTTTTTGTATCCCTGTACTTCATATAACTTCTTGTCATATACAGTTCTAAGAACAATCGCAATTTTAAGTTGCGATTTTGAATAATTCTCAATTTCTGTGTGAATCAGCTTATTAAGAGAATTACTTAAATTCTTCTTGTTTTCGTAATACACTAAACAATCAGCATAAAAGTTTTCATCTCCGGAATTGATGTAATTAATAAGTGCTTCACTGTTCTTTTCTTCCTGTGCTTCTTCCTCAGCTTTCTTCTGCTCAAGTCGTTCTTGCATAACCTCTTCAAGTGTTTTTGCTTCGCCTTGTATATATTCTTTTTCCCATGCTAAAAAGTGTTCAGACACGTTTTTATATAATGTATCGTAGTCTTTAGTACTTGGGAAAAACTCTTTATATTCATTGCCGAGCATGTCAGTAATAAATAAGCTATATTGCTCGCCGTCATCTTCAAGCTGTAATATACAACCTTTGTAATTTTCATTAAGGGTAGAAAGTCCTTCTTCTTCTAAAAATAGAAGAATGTCTTTAAAATCTTTCTTATAAAAAATCTTTTTTGTACTCATATTAATTACCTACCTTTCAAGAATAACGGCTTGACCGTTAACAATGAGACTATTAACTTCTATTGTGCCAGTGTAGAAAGTTTCCATATCTGAAAGAGTTGTAAGTTTAACTCTTTTAGGTTCGTGAAACTTTTCATTAAATCTGCCAAGATGAAAAATCTCTTGATAAGTAATAAAACATTTTGTCTTGTTTAGTATGAGGTAATCAATACCTTTACAACTGTAAATGTAACCTTTTTTAAATTCTCTCATGTTATTATCTCCCTTGTGTTTACTGGATTTAGAAGCGCTTCCCTCAATCACAAGTTAATTATATAATTTTCAGGCTCTATTTTTTTGATTAAAATGCTTGACATATCGAACATATGTTTCTATAATAAACATATGTTCGAATTATATTCAGATCTTACAATTATGGAGAAATTAGAAATTCTGGCAGATGCTGCCAAGTATGATGTTGCATGTACATCAAGTGGAGTAGACAGGAAGGGGAAGAAAGGCTTCCTTGGGAACAGCGTGGCATGCGGTGTATGTCATAGTTTTGGTGCTGATGGCAGATGCATTTCGCTTCTAAAGGTTTTAATGACTAATCATTGTGTGTATGATTGCAAATACTGCATGAACCGCTGCTCTAATGATGTGCCGCGGGCTACATTTACACCTGATGAATTATGCAGACTTGTTATAGAGTTTTATAAGCGTAATTATATTGAAGGATTATTCTTAAGCTCTGGGGTTTTGAAGAATCCGTCATATACTATGGAAAGAATATGTGAAACACTGATGCTTTTACGGACTAAGTATAGATTTAATGGTTATATACATGTTAAGGCAATACCAGGAGCACCAGATGAGCTGCTTTCAAGGGCTGGGTATCTTGCAGACAGGGTAAGTATTAATCTGGAACTGCCTACAGCACAGAGTCTTTCTAAGCTTGCTCCTAATAAGAGTTTTAAGACTATTCTTGAGCCTATGGAAAAGATTACAGGTACAATTGCGGCTAACAGACTGGCATTGGGAAAAGATGCACGAATGGAAAGAAGCAGTATTAACAGATATCTGACGGGAAGCATATTCAACCAGAACGGGACGGATAACGCTCAAGCAGCATTATCAGGAACACAGAGAACAGCGTTGGAATCAGGAGATAAGTTATCGCTTCCAGCGGTTTCTAAGGATATGTGTGTAAAGCGTCCATTTGCGCCTGCAGGGCAGAGTACACAGATGATAATAGGCGCGACACCGGAAACTGATCTTACGCTTATAAGAACGACGCAGCATTTATATAAGAATTATGATCTTAAAAGAGTATTTTATTCTGCTTATATACCGCTTAATGAGGATTCTGCATTGCCACAGCTGGATGCAGATGTTCCATTATTAAGAGAACACAGGTTATATCAGGCAGACTGGCTTCTTAGGTTCTATGGATTTCAGGCAGATGAATTATTGTCAGAGAGCAGACCTAATTTTAATGAACAGCTTGATCCAAAGTGTGACTGGGCAATAAGACATCTTGGACAGTTTCCTGTCGAAGTACAGAATGCATCATATGATATGCTTTTAAGAATTCCCGGAATTGGTCCTAAGTCTGCCAGACGAATAGTGGAGACAAGAAGATATGCTAAGCTTGATTTTGATATATTAAAGAAGATTGGTGTAGTACTTAAGAGAGCACATTATTTTATAACATGTAATGGAAGAATGATGTATAGAATACCAATAGAGGAGTCATATATAACGGAATGTCTGACTGATGATAATCACAAGGAGAACTGGGAGATTACGCATCAGAATGAAAAGTATCAGCAGCTTTCACTTTTTGAATAAAAAGTGTTCGTATATATGATGGATGTAATGAAGAGTTTTTATGTGGAGGTCTGTTTATGTATATATTTACATGTGAGAATACATTTGAAGATATGATGTGTTGTATATATCATGCATGGGAGAAGGCTTTGAAAGTAGGCCATGGATGTGTTAGACTTGAAAAGCGTGGAGAAGAACAGATTTCTTTATTCGATGAATATATATATGTTGAGTATAATGAAGAAGAGTATAAGAAAGTAGTGCGCTCAATAAAACATAAGATATCTGAAGAGGCATATGCATGTGTGTATTATGCATGTTTATCGTCAGAACAGGATGCATTAGATACAGCCTACAGGTTTCTGATAAAAGGGTTTAAGATTGGATCAGATATAACATTTATGAGGAATGACCCTGATGTTATGAGAATTAAGGATATACGCAGGAAGGTTTTGCATGAGACAAGATATTTTATGGAGTTTGCAAGGTTTAATTCAATTGGCAACAAAGTATATGTGTGTCATCTTGAACCAGAAAGCGATGTTATATATGAAGTTTCTTTACATTTTGCTGACAGAATGCCCTCTGAGAACTGGCTTATAATTGATGGTAACAGAAAAAAGTCTGTAGTTCATACTACTGATGGACAGATGTATATAAGATATTTTACAGATTATGATATGTCAGTTCTGGCAAAGACAGAAGATGTGAATGATGAATATACAGATATGTGGAAAATCTTTTTTGAGACTATAGCAATTAAACATCGCTATAATCCTGAATGTCAGAGAAATCTTATGCCAGTGTGGATGAGAAAGCATGTAACAGAGTTTCAGTAACACGCAATTCTTTATGTTAAGGGATGTGTAATTGATGAGTAAAATTGTGGATTATGTATCAGAAGATAATAAAAATGATATATTTAATGACGTGCGTGATTCTGATTATGATGCGTTCGTTAAGCTTTCGCAGGTATTTGAACTTAATGTATTCTGTCCTGTTCACATGGAAGGGGAGAAGGACTGGGTTATTGCTTATCTTATGAATGATGCAGTGGAGAGCTTTCTTGTATTTAAAGATTCAGTTATGACTGGAAAATATATTGATGTGGATGAGGAACAGATACCATCTGTGCAGATGTTAAAAGATGGATATATGCTTATAGTTAATCAGGGAAATAAGAATATATTTACAATAAAATTCAGCAGACTGGAATTAAGGACATATTTATTTAATTATGGCAGCATGGGGCATTTCTGGATAAAAGGATATGAATATTTACGCCAGCTTGAATATCAGCTTGCTGATATAAGAGACAAGTATAGATATCTTGGAGAAGAGGTATGCAATGATGCTGAACGTGTGCTTATGAAACTGGCGGATTTTCCTCCAATTAAGAGATTTCAGTCTGTGCCAGACCAGTATTATGTTTCATACCCAGATTGTGTTTATGAAGAGGCTGTAGATTATCTTATAGATATAGCTGAGAGAGTTGAAGATAATTCGATAAGAAGAAAACTTAAAGCTTATAAGAAGAAAACCTCAGGGTTAAGAAGTATACAGCTGGCGGCAATGTTTGGAATGAGGAAACATGCTGCGTTTGTGGATGCAATAATAGCAGATTTGAGGGAAGCGGCATCAGGTTATCCACAGAGAATTTTTTCAAGAGAAGAACAGGAAATTCATAATGTGATACATGCAAAAGCAATAGCAAATCTGAATGAATATGAGAAACAGGGATATAAGTGTCTGCTTTATAGAGAAGAACCATTTATGTACGCAAGAGATTCAATAACCTATAAGGAGCATGTTCTTGTGTATATTAATGGAATAATAAGCAGAAAGGCAAAGATAGTTTCTTTTGAGTGACATATAAAGCAATTGTGATGTATAATACGAAATATATCTATAATAAGTCAGATAACAGGAAGAGAGGATGTATTTATGGGAAAAGTAAAGGTTGTTTCCAAGAATAATCAGGTGAGTGTTAAGGTTAAGAGTACAAAAGATGAACAGCTTAATCAGAATATGGCTGAATTACTTTCAAATACAGCTGTAGAAGGATTTCTCCCTTTTCATATAGTGTCAGATAATAATGGATTTACAGCAGAGTATGGAACAGCGGGATATGAGACAGCTAAAGAGTTTTTTAAAAACAGGGTTATAGACCAGCATACTTTTTCTGTATTTATGAAGAGCAGTGTCAATGCGTTGTCGGGTATGTCAGCATATAATATGGAATATGGTAATGTCATGGTTTCACTTGATACTGTATTAATTGAATCTGCTACGGGAAAGGCTTTATATTTGTATTATCCAGCTACAGGTTACAATAATGGTGAATTTTATAATGTTTTTCTTGATGAGATACTCAGAATGATAAGAACACCTATGAATTCAGATGTTTCATTTATGGTAAGGTTAAAGGAACTGCTTAAACAGCCAGAGAATATGACATGGAATATACTTGGTGAATATGCTGATTCTATAGATGTACCCGCAGTAAACAGAGAGAGTATGCAGCCACAGGTACATGTTGTACAGACACAGCAACCAGAAACAGTACAGTTTACACATCAAGCGCCACCTGTTATGTATACAGCTCCAGTGCAGATGCAGACTGATATACAGAATACAGGATGTGTGAGTGGTGGAGATGATAAGATATGTCCGGTATGCGGAATGCGTAGTACAACACCTGATGCAGTATTTTGCATTGGCTGTGGTTCTAGATTGGAGTCTGCAATGCAATTTTCGGTAAAAAATGAGCAGACAGAAATTAAAAAGAGATGCAATAAGTGTGGTTTTTCTAATAATTCAGATGCCTTATTCTGTTCTGAATGTGGAACAAAATTAGAGGATATAGGAGTATTAGAAAGTACGGAGATACAGGATAATGATGATAATAATGCGAAAGATACATCGGTGATTATAATCAAAGGTGGAAGAGTTGTAGATCCTGTCAGTAAAACAGATGAGATTATGGATATCATTATTAAGAATAATATAATTGAGGAAACTGGATATAATCTTAATGTTATGGAAGGTGCAGAAGTAATTAATGCAGAGGGACTTATTGTTGCACCAGGACTTATGGATACACATGTACATTTCAGAGATCCAGGATTTACTTATAAAGAGGATATTATTACTGGAGCAGCAGCAGCAGCAAAAGGTGGTTTTACAAGTGTAGTCTGCATGGCTAATACTAAACCAGCGGTTGATAATATTGAAACTCTTGAGTATATTCAGAAAAAAGGTGAGACAACAGGAATTCATGTTTTGCAGACAGCGTCTGTAACTAAGGAATTAAAAGGTGTTGAACTTGTAGATATGGAAGCACTTGCTAATGCAGGAGCTGTTGGATTTACAGATGATGGAATTCCGATTATGAATGAACATGTTCTTGTAGAGGCCATGAAGAAGGCAGCAGAGTTGGATTTACCAATCAGTCTTCATGAAGAGGATCCAGAGTTTATAATAAGACCAGGAGTTAATCAGGGGAAAGTTGCTGAACAGCTTGAATATGGAGGTGCATCTGCTACAGCAGAAGATGTTATGGTTGCAAGAGATTGTATTCTTGCATTGCATACAGGAGCATCGGTATGTATACAGCATATTAGCTCAGGAAATTCAGTGGAAATTGTCAGAACTGCCAAGAAGCTTGGTGCTGATGTGCATGCTGAAGCAACTCCACATCATTTTACTCTTACAGAAGATGCGGTACTTAAGTATGGAACTAATGCCAGAATGAATCCGCCATTAAGAACGGAAGAAGACAGAATTAAGATAATTGAAGGTATTAAAGATGGTACGATTGATATGATAGTGACAGATCATGCACCACATAGTGATGAAGAGAAGGCCAGACCATTAGAAAATGCACCTAGTGGAATTACAGGTCTGGAGACATCTCTGGCACTTGGAATCAAATCACTGGTAGAACCGGGACATATATCTTTAATGAAGCTTATGGAATTAATGAGTAAGAATCCTGCTGAATTCTATCGTATGATACCGGGAAGTATTACTAAAGGAGCAGCAGCAGATTTAGTTATCTTTGGAGAAAAAGAACTATGGACCGTAAGGAAAGAAGATTTTGCATCAAAGGCATCTAATAGTCCTTTTATCGGATGGGAATTACCAGGTAAAATACATTATACTATATCTTCAGGAAAGATAGTTTATCAGAGATAATAAAATTCGACCAAATTGTGTATAGTGATGCGCAATTATTCCATTGAAATATTTTGTATATCATATATAATTAGAAGGGCATGCAAGAATTATATATGAGAGGAGAAAATTTACTTGGAGATAAAACTAATTAAGATTGATAATGAAAGTTATTTTGTATACCAATCTTCAAGAAAGGTGTATAAGGAGAGAGTTGCGGACATAATGTATTTTGCAAGAGGTGGCAGAAGAGTTACTATGCATTCACGCGAGTCTGGTGAAATTGAATTGTATTGTAGTCTTGTAGAAATCTACAGAGTACTTATTACAGAAGGATTTCATTATATTAATCAGTCAGTGCTTATTAATATATCTTATATAACTAACATTAAGAAGAATCTTGCAAAAGTGGGAAATGGCAAATATATTGAAATCAGCAGAAACAGAAGAGCACTTATTATTAATAAATTCTGTGAAACTCTGAAGTAGGTATATATAGCATATTCTCATTTGATTAAATATGGAGGTATGCTTATGAGATATTACGCTGTATCGCAATGGCTTATTTTTTTCTTTATATATTGTTTTTTAGGTTGGATATGGGAATGCTGTTATGTTTCTGTGAGAAAACATAAGTGGGTAAACAGAGGTTTCCTGCATGGTCCATTCCTGCCAATATATGGTTCAGGAGCAATTGTAATATTGATTAGTACGATTGCAGTGAAAGATATTGTTCCACTGGTCTTTCTTCTAGGAATGGTATCATCTACAATACTTGAATTCTGTACAGGCTGCTGCATGGAGAAGCTTTTTGGTGTAAGATACTGGGATTACAGCAATCTTCCACTTAATTTTAAAGGGCATATATGTTTCTTTATATCACTTGCATGGGGAGCATTCTCTATTTTGCTTGTGTGTGTAATACACAAGCCCATCGAAGCAGCAGTACTTATGATTCCAAGAACAATAGCAGATATTATTGCAGTAGTTCTGGCAATATACATGGCAGCAGATTTTGCTGTTTCAATTAATGAGGCTATGGACCTTAAGGCTACACTTGAGAAATTTACGAAAGAGAATGAACAGCTTCAGATGTATGCCAGAAGAATGGAGATTACGGCCACATTTGCAGAAGAAGAATTTAATAAGAAAAAGGAACAATTCATGGCAGCAGTGGCTGAAGAAAGAAGACAGTTATCTGAGAGAGCTGATAGAAGATACAGCCATATTACAAGTATTATTAAGAGAAATCCTAATGCTGTTTCAAGAGTACATAAAGAATCTATTAATGAAATCAAAGAAATTATTGCTAACAGAAAGGCAAAGAAGGATAATTAATGTTGGAAAAGATATTGTTATATAATGTTAAGAACCCTCAGCATATCATTAAAGCAGCATCTAATATGAGAATTATAAGCGGATTCATTAATGAGTCAGATACAGACAGGACTCTGGCAGAAATTGCAACTGATGTAAGAGGCATATCATTATCAGATGCAGAGAAATATCAGCCACAAGAAAATAAAGAGAGTCTTGTTATATTCTGTGACGTGACAGATAAGCATATGGATAAGCTTCTCTTTGAAATGAGACAGAAGAGTTTTGATGTATCATTTAAGGCAGTATTGACAGATACTAATAGAAAGTGGAATATTAAGCAGATGCTTGTGGAGATGAGAAGAGAAAAATTTGAATATATGCGGAGAAATATGAAATAATAATTATTAAAGATAAAGGAGATAAGATATGGAAATCAAACATGTAAAAGCAAGTGAATTCAATAATGAGGTACTTAAAGCGGATAAGCCGGTTCTTGTGGATTTCTGGGCAGACTGGTGCGGACCATGCAAGATGTTAGGACCAGTTCTTGAACAGGTTGCAGCTAAGGTGGATGATGTTCAGATTGTAAAGATTAATGTGGATGAGGAATCATCAGTTGCAGAGAAATATAATATTATGTCAATCCCTACATTACTTTTATTTAAGAGTGGTGAGTGTGTGGCAAAGAGTGTTGGTTTTATAAGTGAAGGACAGGTAATGGAATTTATTGGTAAATAACATTAATACAGCCTGAAGTACTGATGAATACTGCATTTATAAAGGGGGAATATTTCACGATATTCCCCTTAAATTGTACAAAATTAAATACTCTTGTTAAACCTATTGATTTATTATCAGAAGCATGTTAGAGTAATCATGGTCAAATTGTTATGGATTTGTCAATGTATATTTATAGGAACAATAAGTATCCTATAATACATGGCAATTTTTATTTTGACTAAGATTGTATACAGTGTACAAAAAGAAATACATTTTTCTTAAAATGTACATTGAAATATATTATATTTAAGGAGGATCAATTCAAATGGTTGAGAAGACACAGTGGGCTGGATTCAAGGGAAGACTTTGGAAAGAAGAAATCAATGTAAGAGATTTCATTCAGAACAATTACACACCTTATGATGGAGATGAGAGTTTCCTTGCAGGTCCAACAGAAGCAACTAATAAGCTTTGGGGAAAATTACAGGAGCTTCAGAAGGAAGAGAGAGCTAAGGGCGGAGTTTTAGACATGGAAACTAAGGTAGTTACAGGTCTTACAGCTTATGGCCCAGGATATATAGATGAATCAATGAAGGATCTCGAGCAGGTAGTAGGTCTTCAGACAGATAAGCCACTCAAGAGAGCATTTATGCCATATGGTGGTATTAAGATGGCTGAGGAATCTTGCGAGAACTATGGTTATACACCAGATCCTGAATTACACAAGGTTTTCACAGAATATCATAAGACACATAACCAGGGTGTATTCGATGCTTATACACCAGAGATGAGAGCTGCAAGAAGATCTCATATCATCACAGGTCTTCCAGACACATATGGTCGTGGACGTATCGTAGGTGATTACAGAAGAGTTGCTCTTTATGGTATTGATTATCTTATTAAGTGCAAGGAAGAGGATAAGGCTAACTGTGGATGCGGAGTTATGACTAACGATGTTATCCAGTTAAGAGAAGAGCTTACAGATCAGATTAATGCTCTTAAGGGAATGAAGGCTATGGCTGCTGCATATGGCTATGATATTTCTGAGCCAGCTACAACAGCAAAGGAAGCTGTTCAGTGGTTATACTTTGGTTACCTTGCTGCTATCAAGACACAGAACGGTGCTGCTATGTCAGTAGGTCGTGTTTCTACATTCCTTGATATCTATATCAATAAGGATCTTGAAGCTGGTAAGATTACAGAGGCTGAGGCACAGGAACTTATCGATCATTTTGTTATGAAGTGCAGAATGGTTAAGTTCGCAAGAATTACATCATACAATGAATTATTCTCAGGAGATCCTACATGGGCTACTCTTGAGGTTGGTGGTACAGGTATCGATGGACGTTCTATGGTTACTAAGAACGATTACAGATTCCTTCATACTCTTGAGAACATGGGACCTTCACCAGAACCAAACCTTACAGTATTATATTCATCAAGACTTCCTGAGAACTTCAAGAAGTATGCTGCTCATATCTCAGTTACAACATCTTCTATCCAGTATGAGAATGATGATGTTATGAAGGTAACATGGGGAGATGATTATTCAATCTGCTGTTGTGTATCTGCTACACAGACAGGTAAGGAAATGCAGTTCTTCGGAGCTAGAGCTAACCTTGCTAAGTGCTTACTTTACGCTATCAATGGTGGTGTAGATATGAAGTCTAAGGTTCAGGTTGGACCAGCTTATAAGCCAGTTACTTCAGATGTTCTTGAATATGATGAAGTTGTTGCTAAGTTTGATAAGATGATGGATTGGTTAGCAGATCTTTATGTTAATGTACTTAACCTTATCCATTATATGCATGATAAGTACTACTATGAAGCTGCTGAGATGGCTCTTATCGATACAGATGTTAAGAGAACATTTGCAACAGGTATTGCAGGATTCTCACATGTAGTAGATTCACTTTCAGCTATTAAGTATGCTAAGGTTACTGTATCAGAGAGAGATCCTGAGACAGGTATCGCTATGGCATTTAAGACAGAGGGAGACTTCCCTAAGTATGGTAATGATGATGACAGAGCTGATGATATCGCTGTATGGCTTCTTAAGTCATTCCTTGACAAGATTAAGAAGAGACATACTTACAGAAATTCTGAGCCAACAACATCTATCCTTACAATTACATCTAATGTAGTATATGGTAAGTTTACAGGTAACATGCCAGATGGACGTAAGGCTGGTACACCACTTGCTCCAGGTGCAAACCCAAGCTACGGTGCAGAGCAGAACGGACTTCTTGCTTCACTTAACTCTCTTACAAAGCTTCCATATGAGTGGGCTCTTGATGGTATCTCTAATACACAGACAATGAACCCAGATGCTCTTGGACATGATGATTCAGAGAGAGTTAACAACCTTGTTAACGTAATGGACGGATACTTCGATCAGGGTGCTCATCACCTTAACGTTAACGTATTTGGTAAGGATAAGCTTCTTGATGCTATGGAGCATCCAGAAAAGCCAGAGTACGCTAACTTCACAATTCGTGTATCTGGATATGCTGTTAAGTTCATCGACCTTACAAAGGAACAGCAGATGGATGTTATCAGCAGAACATTCCACGATAGAATGTAATTGCTGTTTTTGAGTTTTTTCAGATTTTATAATACAGTGTTTATGCGGGTTTGAGAGATTTGAAGAAAAATCAGTTTAATGTAAATTACTATAAAATAGTATATTTTCATTTATAAACTGGACCAAATCTGGACCAAATCGAGAAAAAAACTGGACCAGCTATAATGTCTGCAAAGATGCATGAAAACTGGGAAAAGTCGATATTAAGTTATAACAAGATATAATAAGATATAAAAAGCACCATTTATAATCTGAATAAAAAAGGAGTGCAGATTCTAACTGAATCTGCACTTTATTTTTTTATTAGTTGTTAAATTTTCACGACATCAAATTTGGCTTGAAGACATGATATATGCAAATTAACATTTTGCGACAAGTTTAATTAAAATATATGTTGTTGTAAGAAATTATATAGAAAATAAATAGTTAGTAATTACTTTAGACTGTTGTTAATAAGCATAAGTCTGGTTAAAGTTGCTTCAGAATCAGGAGATTCATTATCTATATCCCATTCAATTTCAGTAGCATTATTCATTTTATTTACCAGTGAAATTATGTCACTTATAGATTTGACTTCTATTCTTCTGGTAAAAATCCGGTATATTACCCGACAGATATCAGTCAGTGCTTCGCGATGAGAATTGATGGATCGAGAGATGAAGGTGCTTAGCGGCAAGGTAAGTTATTATAGCGGATGGATAATAAACCACAAGAGAATTTTTGCAGATGTACAAGGATGATTCTTTTCATTCGACAAAATTCTCCACAGACAGGGGATATGCGATGAGCCTTGATATGAACATCTATTTATGGAAAGAGGATATTGAATAGGCAGAACTACAATATCCTTGCAGGAGAAGGAGATATTCTGCGGATTTTAAAAGAAATTGACAAAGCCGAAAATAGAGAGAGTATTGGAGCAGGAATTCAGAAACTACTTGAAGTTCTTGGCAATTATGGAAATGCAGATGGAACTTATCTTTTTGAAACGGTTCATACACCAGAGATATTTACAAATACCTATGAGTGGTGTGCAGATGGAATTACAGCTCAAAGAGATAATCTTCAGGATGTGAAATTTGAAGAATAAGCACACAGGATCTTGTTGAGGATATAGTCAATATCAGCAATAAAATGATAGAAAACAAGAGTGTTGCCCAGAATCTTAAGAATAGTACTAATATATTTGCAAAGTTCTGATTGCAGGAATTGCATAGGAATAAAGCTATGTTTACTATTTACGGTTTACAATTTACATCTGAAAGATATTTGACATTTTCATATTTTTTTAATAATATTATATTATGTACGTTTTTTGCATAAGAATATTAAGAAAGAGAGAAAGAGTATGAACGAAAAGAAAGAGTTCAAGCCTTATATTCCAGCTGATAAGGTTATGCCTGAGTTAACAGTTACATCTGTTATTATAGGTGCTTTATTAGCTATATTATTTGGCGGTGCTAACGCATATTTAGGACTTAGAGTTGGTATGACAGTTTCTGCATCCATACCAGCAGCGGTTATCTCAATGGGAATTATCCGCTTTATATTAAGAAGAGATTCCATATTAGAGAATAACATGGTCCAGACTATTGGCTCTGCTGGTGAATCGGTTGCAGCAGGTGCTATATTTACACTTCCAGCATTATTTATGTGGGCGCAGGAGGAAGGTACAGTTATGCCTTCTTTAGTTGAGATAGCGCTTATTGCATTAATCGGTGGTTTCCTTGGAGTATTATTCATGATTCCACTTCGTAGTGCATTGATAGTCCAGGAGCATGGTGTGTTACCTTATCCAGAAGGACAGGCATGTGCTGAGGTATTAGTTGCAGGTGAAGAAGGTGGTGCTAAGGCTGGCACAGTATTTGCAGGTCTTGGTATTGCTGCTGTTTATAAGTTTATAGCAGATGGACTTAAGGTGTTCCCAAGTGAGGTTGATTTTACAATTAAACCATATAAGGGTTCAGCAGTAGGTGCAGATGTATTACCTGCACTTTTAGGAGTTGGTTATATATGTGGACCTAAGGTATCATCATACCTTCTTGCAGGTGGTTCTGTTGCATGGTTTATGATTATGCCATTAATCGCATTATTCGGTGGAGATAATATCATTGGACCAGCACTTATTCCAGTTTCACAGATGAATCCATCACAGATATGGTCTAATTATGTACGTTATATTGGAGCCGGTGCAGTTGCAGCTGGTGGTATTATAAGCTTGATTAAGTCATTACCACTTATTGTAAGGACATTTAAGCAGGCACTTAAGGGATATGGTAAGAAGGCAGATGGAGTAGAATCAAGATTAACTAAGGATATTCCTATGATGTTTGTTGTATTAGGAATCGGAGTACTTGCTATTATTATGTGGTTAATCCCAGCTATTCCTGTAAATCTTCTTAGTGCAATTATCATTATCATATTTGGTTTCTTTTTTGCAACAGTATCATCTCGTATGGTTGGATTAGTAGGTAGTTCCAATAACCCTGTATCAGGTATGGCTATTGCGACACTTCTTATTTCATCAGCGATTCTTAAGGCAACAGGTACTGTTGGAATGAAGGGTATGGTTGCGGCTATAAGTATTGGTTCTGTAATATGTATAATTGCTGCTATAGCAGGAGATACATCACAGGATTTAAAGACAGGTTATATAGTAGGTGCAACACCTTACAAGCAGCAGGCTGGTGAACTTATTGGTGTAGCTGTATCAGCTATTACAGTTGGTGGAGTACTTTATTTACTTAATGCAGCATGGGGCTATGGTTCAACAGAATTACCAGCACCACAGGCAACTCTTATGAAGATGGTTGTTGAAGGTGTTATGGGTAACAGCCTTCCATGGTCACTTGTATTTGCAGGAGTTGCAATTGCAATAGTAGTTGAGATTCTTCAGATACCTGTGCTTCCATTTGCAGTAGGACTTTATCTTCCAATCTATTTAAGTACACCTATTATGGTTGGTGGACTTGTAAGACTTTACTTTGATAAGAAGAAAGGTATTACAGAAGAAGAGCGTAAGGCTAAGGTTAATCAGGGAATACTTTATTCATCAGGTCTTATTGCCGGTGAAGGACTGGTTGGTATCCTTTTAGCGGTATTCGCTATTATTCCTATTGGTGCAGATACTCTTGGCGATGCTATTAATATATCAAAGATTATTAATCTTGGTAATATCGGAGGACTTGTATTCTTTGCATGTCTTGTTGCAACATTAGTAGCATTTATTAACAAAAAAGAAAAGAAGACAAAATAATAAATAATATGTTACAATGAGTCTGCCGGTTATTTTGCCGGCAGATTTTTATTTTCTAGGATTAAAGGAGAAGGCTTGATTTATGGCTAAGCAGAAGGATAATTACTTAGACTATGTTCCAAAGCATAATTCGTTGTTCGAATGCAGGGAAAACAAAAAAGGTCATGTAGAAGTCAAAGTACACAATAAGGGGATTTTTAACAGAATAGCGCAGCTTATTGCACGAAAGCCCAGATATAGTTACATCGAACTAGATGATTTCGGTACATTTGTATGGCATAGCATAGATGGTGTAAGAAGTATTTATGATATAGGACAGCTTGTGAAAGAGCATTTTGGAGATAAAGCGGAGCCGCTGTATGAGAGATTGTGTTATTTTATAAAGCTGCTTCATAAGAATCAGTTTATTGTATATATGAACAAGATAAATAAGCAGATAAACAAATGAATAAAATAGATTTGTAGATTATAAATATTTTAAAGGAGACGGTGTTATGAGAGTATTATCTGAATTAGAACCTAAAAATGTATTTTCTTTTTTTGAGGATATATGTAATATCCCACATCCATCATATAAGGAAGAAAAAATCAGCAATTATCTTGTTGATTTCGCTAAGGAAAGAAAGCTTGAATATTATCAGGATTCACTTAACAATGTAATCATAATAAAGGAAGCCTCAAAGGGTTATGAGGATGCAGCACCTATAATACTTCAGGGACATATGGATATGGTATGCGAGAAGACACCTGATTGTGATAAGAATATGGATGAGGATGGACTGGATCTTGAGGTAAATGGTGATTTCATATCTGCTAAGGGAACAACGCTTGGTGGTGATGATGGAATAGCTGTTGCCTATGCACTTGCAATACTTGATGACGACAGTATCGCACATCCACGTCTTGAGTTCGTGTGTACAGTATCTGAGGAAGTAGGCATGGAAGGTGCTTCTTCCATAGATGTATCTATGTTAAAGGGCAAAAAGCTTCTTAATATGGATAGTGAAGAAGAAGGAATCATGCTTGCAAGCTGTGCAGGTGGCTGCAGTAGCAGAGTTACACTAAAGCTTGATAAAAATAAGGTTACTGGAACAAAGCTTAGTATTACTTTATCAGGACTGACAGGAGGCCATTCAGGTGTCGAAATAGATAAAGGCAGAGGTAATGCGAATGTTCTTATGTCAAGAATATTAAGGGATGTTATCACAGACAATAATGTATATCTTGCAGCGTTTAACGGTGGAAGAAAGGATAACGCTATTCCAAGAGAATGTATGGCTGAGATTATTGTAGCAGCAGACAAGACAGCAGAGGTTAAAGCAGCTATTGAGAATGCAGCAAAAGAGATAAAAGAAGAGTTTGCTACATCTGATGCAGACTTAAAGTGTGTTGTAGATATATCAGAGGGTTGCAGCACAGAGGCAGTAACATATGAAGATAGCACAAAGGCAGTTTCACTTATACAGGCATTACCTAACGGAATAATGAGAATGAGCCAGGATATAGATAATCTTGTGGAAACTTCGCTTAATCTTGGTGTGATTTCACTAGATGAATCAGGTATATGTCTTAGATTCTCACTTAGAAGTTCTGTAGGGGCTGCTTTAAAGAATCTTAAGAGCCAGATCAAATTCATTAGTGAAGCATTCAGGGCAAATGCTGAATTTACAGGTGAATATCCAGCATGGGAATATAAGAAGGATTCTAAGCTGCGTGATGACATGGTAAGGATATTTGAACAGATGTATGGTAAAAAGCCAACTATCGAGGCTATTCATGCAGGTGTTGAATGTGGTATACTTGCAGGCAAAATAGAAGGACTTGACTGCATATCAATGGGACCTGATATTTTTGATATTCATACAACTGAGGAACACTTAAGCATATCTTCAACTAAGAGAATGTATGAATATATACTTAACGTAATAGCTTGTAAATAATAATACAATAATGAAGCACATTGAAGCAGGGTGAGTCTATGTATAAAATATTAATAGTTGAGGATGACAGGATTATAGCTGATAATGTATGTGAACAGTTATTAAAGTGGGGATATGATGTTAAAATAGCAGATGATATCAATGTGCTTATAGCTAAGGTGCAGGCAATGCTAAGACGGACATATTCATTTGCAGAGAGTACGAATATCATAGAACATAACGGCTGTATACTTAACCTGAATGACCAGACATTTACGTATAATGGGAAAAGGATTGAACTTACTAAGAATGAGTACCGTATACTGCAGAGTCTTCTTGAGAATATAGGTAAAGTAGTCTCGCGTGATAATATTATGATGAAGCTTTGGGAAAGTGATGACTTTATTGATGATAACACGCTGACTGTTAATGTTACAAGATTAAGGAAAAAGCTTGAACAGGCGGGGCTCATAGATTATATAAAGACTAAAAAGGTGCCGGAATACAGGCAGATATAAAGACAATGACAGCTAATCGTGTATATGCGATGAGTGCAATCACAGCCCTGACTGCACAGAACACTACTTGTGTAACAGATATAATGGAGGTATCTCCTAAGTTTTTAGCAGAGCAGCTGGATGGTATATTTACAGATATATATCCGGATGCTGTCAAGACAGGAATGGTTGCTTCAGGTGAACTGATTCAGGTAATAGCAGATAAGCTTACAGAGTATAAAGCAGGAAATATAGTTGTTGATCCAGTTATGGTGGCGACAAGTGGTGCAAGACTTATAAGTGAAGATGCTATCAGCATATTAAAGAGCAGATTATTACCACTTGCAACAGTTATTACTAGAACATTCCACGACAGAATGTAATCATACGAATAGTATAATTGCTTGAAATTAGAATGCAGTATTTAAGCGGTTTGGCAAAAAATGTATATACTAATACTTAATGTAAATTGGTGTAAACTAGTACAGTTTGGTTTTTTATCTGAACCGAACTGCTTAAAAAACTGAACCAGATAAAAGTGGCTTTAAGTTGCTTGTTTACTGGTGATAAGTTACTATTTATTAAAATGAATGGGATGTTCCAAAAATTGGCGTACTTTAATAAACCTATATAGGTTTTAAAAATTTTTATTTTGATATTTCTAAATTCAGGCACTTTTTAAGGGAAATAAATGTGTTCCTGTCTTCCCGTTCTGAATCTTATTATGAAGTTTATTTATGTTTCTTGCAATTGCTAAAAGAGTACTTTAAGCGAGTACATTCGCAGTCCCTTTGCTTAGGTATCTTCTGAACTGCATGTCCTGTTTTAGTTTTATTGTGTCTTATATGTGATACTGTAAGTTTCCTGTTATTCTTACATGTATAAAAATCGGATATTTTATCGTATTCCATGTTTTCTATCTTTCCAATATCATTCTTGTATTTCCTTGTTTTTGATATCTCATAATTAGCTGGCTTTAATAATTGTAAAGGGCTATATGTTTTACCAAGCAGCATACACGAACTTATATTAGTTCCTGATAATGGTGATATGAATAAAAATTATATGATGCAGATGGTGTGTGAAGTTAATTCAACAGAAGTCAGACCAGATGAAATATAATGGTAAGAAATAATTGACGTTTAGCACTATGTGAGTTAGCATAGTGGTAGATAATTACTTCTTTGTATCACGCAAATCTAATTTTCCGAAATTCTTCATAAAAAAGGAAATATATTTTTTCAAAAAGAAGCAAGGTGAAAAGAAGAAAATGAATTTATTTAATGCAAAACTGGGGAAAAGAAAGTGAAAAAATAAATTCCATTTTGGGGATTATGGAAAAAAAGTTTCCCCTGATACAAAAGCCTGTTTAGAACATATATCCATAAGAACCTTAAATATATCGTCCTGTTTTGGATATTGTAAAACTATGAGTGATTTATATGACAGAAAGAAGGTTAAATATGATAATTGAAAAGGAATATTTTGATTCAGAAGAAGTCAGGAAAGCGAATGCCATGAATGATAAGACGATGGCACCACCAAGAAGAATACGTCTTGCGACAACGGACAGTAACAAATATTATGCCAAAGCTGTATTTGTAGCCGATAAAGAAAATATAATTACCGGTGAGCTTCTTTACAGACCAGATTTTCAGGAGTCAGAAGAGGGAGTGGCATTCAGTGAGGTTGTTGTTAAGCAGACAGCAGATGTGGAAGAATATTTCAAGAATCTTATAAGGTTTGAAGGCTATAAAGTGATTTCAGAAGAATATGATGAGAGTGATATGCTTATGCATTATGATGAGCTGAGCATACAGGCTAATAAGCTTTTGTTTCTTGAGAGCAGGGATGAGTAGATATGACAGATACGCAGAATGAGGTGTTTAAGACACCAGTAAACAAGATAAGGCTGTTTGAGCATGGGGCTCCGGGTTCGCAGAACTTTAAGCTTACAAGAAAATATTACACTGAAGATATGCCTGATGGAAGAGTAAAGCATATAGTGCAGAACATTACAGATCCGGATATTGTTCCTTATATACCTGATGGTATTGGTAACAGTACAGACAGACAAAGGATTCCGGCAGTATTGATTATTCCAGGAGGTGCGTTCAGACGCCTTGTATACAACTTTGAAGGTGAAGATGTTGCAAAGTGGCTTAATAGTATGGGAATAGGTGCATTTGTTCTTGAATGCAGACTTCCATCAGATGAACATGATAATGCAGAGGATGTCCCACTTATAGATGCTATGCGCGCAATGAGAGTTATAAGAGGAAGGGCGCAGGAATTCGGTATAGATGAAGCTAAGATAGGCGTTATGGGCTTTTCAGCAGGAGGCTTTATGGCAGCGTTATTATCAACAGCGTATGAAAGTGATGTGTATGCGGATTATAAGTATAAGGATGAATATGATAAACTATCAGCAAGACCAGATTTTGCTGTTTGTTCATATCCGGTTATAAGTATTGACGATTGTATTGAAGCAGGCAAAAGATATATGTCTGAGGAACAGGTGCTTGAGAGAATCAGTGACAGTAAGGCAAAGATACTGCATAAGTATAATCCGGATAAGCTTGTAAGACCGGATATGCCGCCAGTATTTATATGTGAAACGGATGATGACAGAACAACATTGTCTGAGAACAGTGTGGGCTTTTATATGGCAGCAAGAAAAGCCGGGGTAAGTGCTGAACTTCATATATTCAGAACAGGTGGCCATGGTTATGGCTGTGGTGATGATTTTGCACAGACTGGTGAGTGGAAAGTACTTTTTACAAAGTGGATTAAGAGTATTGGAATTATTAGTTAAGATGGATATAGTATACGAGGATAAAGATAAGATTATATTAAACAAGCCGGTTGCTGGTGATGGAAAGTATGGTGGAAATATGGCAGTCTAGGCAGCTGAAAGGATAAAAGGCATACGTATTAAGCGTGGATGCATAGCGTTATGTGCGGTTAGTCTTAAGGTTGATGGCAAGTTATACGAAGTGAAACCAGGATTTTATTTTTGTATTTATGTGAGCAACGAGTTAATATCCGCGCTTGCACGAGAATTTGGTCACTGTTGCAATGATTTATTTTTATCTGAGCTTGTCATTTATAAGCATAAGTCTTGTAAGTGTAGATTCATAATTAGTTTCTGTTTTTTCAATTAATATATTGTCTTTTTTGTAATCTACAGCGTATTCTTTTAAACAATTATTGATTTCTTTATTCTTAAAAGAAATACATACTTTATCATTATCAATATCCCAATCAATATCAGTAGCTATATTCATTTTATTAACAAGAGATATAATATCGTTTACAGATTTTACCTCTATGTCTAAAAATTCAAATACACTTACTTCTAACGCTTCTGCAATTTTAGAAAGCTGTTCTAGTTTAGGATTTCTATTATCAGTTTCATATTTCTTTAATGTTGATAAATTTATTCCACTTTTTTCACTTAATTGCTCCATAGTAAGTTTTCGAGCCTTTCTATATTTTTTTATTGTTCTAGCTAGATTATCTGATTTACAATGACCCGGTGCATACGCTGAGCTGATACTGAACGGCAATCCCGAAGCATATCTGAAAACTGTAACTGAATATAAATCTTTATACTAATATTGCAAGAGCCGTAGTCATGTGATTGGACTGCGGCTCTAATCTTTTATTCATATAGTCCGTTGTAACAAGGCAAGGGGTAATCAGTCTCAAAATCTCTGCACAAAGTAATAAATCGCTTGGCAGAAGTTGTTAAAAACTTATCTTTATGATGAATTATATGGAAATTTCGGCTGAAACTCAACCCCTCTACTTTGACAGTACAAATCAAGCCTTGTCGCAGAGCCGGAAGAATCATTCGATGCGGTAATACAGCAATTCCTAATCCATTGATTGCAGCATTGACCAGTGCTGTTGTGCTCATTGCTTCCCATACTGGTGTAATGTGGATGCCAGCCTGTTCAACTACACGGTTAAACACCTCTCGTGTGCCACTGCCTTTTTCTCGCAAGAGAAATCGCTGTCTTTGAAAATCTTCTATGGATATAACTTGCCCCTGTGTCCAGCCTTTATCCGTACCGCATATAACACTCAAATGATCTTCCATGTAGGCTTCCGAAACGATATTTGGATCATGTGCAATACCTTCGATCAACGCACAATCCAATTCATTTGCCAAAATTTTTTGTTCCAGACGTTCTGATTGCTCAACGGTAACTCTGACATCAAGCTCTGGGCAGAGTTCAGAGAATGCCTTTACATAGTTCGGTAAAAACTGCGAGCCGATGGTGATGCTTGCACCAATACGGAGAACTCCTTTAGAATCCCAATCACGTAACCTTGTTTCCATATCTGAAAACAAGTCGGATATATGTATCGCATATTGAAGAAAATGCTGACCTGCATCGGTGATTTGCAATCGTCTGCCGATTCTGTCAAACAGGTGTACTCCGTAATATTGCTCCAGTTCCTTAATGGCAAGGCTGACTGCTGGCTGTGTCATGTGTAAAACTTCCGCTGCTTTGGTGGAATTATATCCATTTTCGCATACGGTACGAAATATTATCATGTGTCGTATCGTCATAACAATCCCCTTATATAAAAATACTTATCGTTTCTGTAAAATTATATTATTTCCGTTATCAGAAATCAAGCGGTATAATGTTAATAAACATAGAAAGGACGGCATTTTTAGAAATGAATAGCTTGCAAAAATATAAAAAATTGTTTTTCTCCACTTTTGAACTGAGTGCTTGCACTTTTGGCGGTGGATTTGTAATCATTCCGTTGATGCGAAAAAAATTCGTGGAGGAACTTGGTTGGATTGAAGAAGATGAGATGATGGATCTGACAGCAATCGCACAGTCTTCTCCAGGCGCAATAGCAGTTAATGCTTCCATTTTGGTAGGTTATCATGTGGCGGGGTTTTCCGGCGCAATGCTCACGGTATTGGGAACTATATTGCCGCCATTGATGATTATTTCTATCATTTCCATGTTTTATCAGGCATTTCGAGATAATGCCATTGTAAATATGGTAATGGCAGGAATGCTCTGCGGAGTGGCGGCAGTAATCTGTGATGTTGTGATCAATATGGCAAAAACCATTTTTCAGAAAAAACGACTATTACCTGTTATTGTTATGCTTGGTTCTTTTGTAGCCGTTCGCTTTTTCTCTGTGAATATCATAGCCATTATTCTTGTCTGTGGCGTGATCGGAGCAGCGGATACGTGGCATCAAGGAAAAATGCGGAAAGTAGGTGATAAACAGTGATATACATTGAATTGTTCTGGAGCTTTTTTCAAATTGGATTATTCAGCATTGGTGGTGGATATGCTGCCATGCCTTTGATTCAGAATCAAGTGGTGGATATTCATCCTTGGCTGACAATGACACAATTTGCGGATATTATGACCATCGCTGAAATGACACCCGGCCCTATAGCCATCAACTCAGCAACATTTGTTGGTATCCAAGTCGCAGGTCTTCCCGGTGCTGTCATCGCAACGGTTGGCTGTGTGTTTCCATCCTGTGTTATCGTAATGACCCTTGCCTATATATATTATCGGTTCCGTGGATTGAATATGGTGCAGGGCATTCTTGCCGGACTTCGCCCTGCGGTCATTGCAATGATCGCATCAGCGGGTATCTCACTGTTGATTATGGCACTCTACGGACAGAGAACGCTTCCGAATGATTTGGCATCTTTGGACTTGATTGCTGCGATTATTTTTGTTATTGGCATTATTGTTTTAAGAAAGTGGAAACCGAATCCGCTTTGGGTTATGGCAGGTTCGGGATTTGCAGGAATCATCCTGTATTCACTTGTATAAGAGAGGAGGCGCAGTTATGAAATACACGATAAAGGCAGGAGTCCTTTATAAAAATGAATCTCAGCTTGCCTTGGTAAGAATAAAAAGTGCGTTGATCGGTCCGCAAAGAAAGATTCTCAGCATCGCAGATGAGCTGCTTTTGACGGCGGACGCCCGTTATCTCGATGAATCAAAAGCAAGTTCCGGTGATGTAAGAAATCGGGAATATTTACTGACCGACAACGAAAATCAGTTAGTCGGTTCTGCTTGCCCCGGATATGCAGATGGTGATGATCCCAATGTGGTGGGCTGGCCAATTTGCAGAATGCCAATATTGTTGTGAACGGCGAAGAATATCTTTTGACCATGCACAATAGCCAGAATTATTCTTTGATAAACGCCCACAATTCGGAGGTTCTTCGTATTATGCACAAGGGTATTGCAGGAGGATGGGCTGTGGAAGATATTTGCGGTTTTGTCCCGGAAATTATTTGCGGTATATTTATCTTTTGCAGATATATAGAACAAGAAAATGAATTTCTGGTTGTGTAGAAAAGGTGTTGATATGAGCAAGTATTTGATTGAAAATTTATTTGGCATAGAGGGATGGAGCATTGCCTAGTATGGTGATATTCTTACCATCTTCAAAATATGGAAAGGCGGGCTTGCCATTTATGGTGGAGTGATTGGCGGTCTTGGAAGATTTTTGATTGAAGGACTGCGTACGGACAGCCTTTATATTATTTCCGGAATCAGAGTATCACAAGTGCTTTCGTTATTCTTGATTTGCGGTGGTATCTTACTTTATGTATTTTTTGTGCGCCGTGACAAAACAAAAAATGTGTATTCAGGAAGATACATCCGCTGATAAAACCGCTGTATTTTTCATCCTCCATTATGATAGAATTTATTAGCAAACGATATTCAAATACAAAGTAGCACTGTTAAGTTATAATAATACCACCATAATAGAGACTGAGCTAGGGGTTCTCCCCAGCTCAGCTCAATCCTCTACATGGAATACATCTTCCACCAGCATATTAAAGTACTTTGATATTCGCAGCATAAATTCGGCAGATGGGGTACTGTCCCCACGCTCTATCCTGCCGACAGTTTTGGTGCTGTATCCGATAGCAGCGGCAAGGTCATCCTGGTAAATGCCACGCTGCTCCAGGATTTCTCTGATATTATTGGTAACCGCCATAAAAATCCCTTCTTTCAGTTCTATAGATATTTTCTTATTGTCATTATGCAAAATAATGTGTCCGATAAAAAGGACTTGCAATTTTATCAGCAATGTCCTGTGATAGCAGAAGCATCAGATTTTCCAAGAACTTTTCCAAATATGTCTAAGCGGTCATTTTCTCCAACCTTGATAGGTGCATACTTTTCATTGAGTGAGATAAGGAAAATTCCGTCTTTATCGTCTTTTAACTTCTTAATATAGGCTTCTCCGTTTAGAGCGAAGATGCCGATTTCTCCATTAGCAACAGATTCCTGTTGTAATACCCATGCAATCTGACCATCGTGGAATTCAGGTTCCATACTGTCACCACTAATGCATACACCGAAAGTAGTATCTTCTGGTAGAAGAGATTCATCTATTCGTACAGTCTCTTTTGGTCCATCTACAAGGAAGTTGCCGGTTCCAGCTGATACTGCATTTTCAAAAATATCAATGCTACGGAATGGAATTATCTTAGCAGTTTGCTTTTCATACATTCCGGATGCGTGGAGCAGATTGATATAATCCATAGCCTTTTCCCTGCCTTCATCAGTAAGTGAGGAGAAAGGATCAGTAGGATTTACTCCCCAATATGCTTCATACATGTTAGTAATATTATTTCTAAAACAAAAAGCTATGAGGAAAAAGAATTTTATCTAAAACTTGCGTCAAAGGAAAAATATAAGGCAAAAGAACTGGTGAGATAGATTGATAGTGGATATTATGAGAGGTTGCTTTTATCTAATGGAAAAGCCACATCTGCAATCGAAAGTAAAGATATGACAGGTGTTCTTAGGGATATGTATATGTTAGAGTTTCTTGATTTGTCAGAACCATATAAGGAGAAGAAAAGTAAACGCTAAATAAAATAGCATTTTTATATTAAGGAGATATACGAAACAGGAGAGACTTAATTTATATCGTATAGATATGAAATAAAGGAAGTATCGAAGGTGAGAGAAGATAAAGCCAGATAGTCTTGAGGACGTGGGAGAGATTCTGCGTCCTTTTTTAGTGCGGATCAATTTGATAGATGTTATAATGTGGAAAATAAATGCGAAACAGAATAAAGATGTTTACATGGTAGCACTCAGAGATGAAGGTAAGCTGATAGGATATTATGAGAAGCATGAATATCGAAATGTAGAAACTATGAAACAATATGATTTATGTTAATATTATGATATAGATTAAACAGGGAATCAGTGATAAAACAATATCGGACAGGAGTAAAAATTATGCCTAATATACTAATTGTAGAGGATGATATAAATATTAATAACCTTCTTTGTGAGGTACTTAGGAAGGCAGGTTATACGTGTGAACAGGCATTTTCAGGAACAGAGGCAAAGCTGCTTCTGGATATAAAAGAAAAGGCTTATACGCTTGTACTGCTTGACTTAATGCTGCCTGGTGCAAGTGGTGAAGAGGTTTTAAAAGAGATAAGAAAACAGGGAAGGCTTCCGGTGATTGTGCTGACTGCAAAGGATAGTATAGATGATAAAATCGGAGTGCTGACAGATGGAGCAGATGATTATATAACAAAGCCATTTGAGATTAGAGAGGTATTGGCACGTATTCAGGTGCAGCTTCGGCATATAGAGGCAGAAACACAAAGTGAAGCAGAGGCAGAAACAGAAACGGAAGTGATAACAAAGGCTGGTATACAGGAAGGACAAGGCAGCGGAAGGCTTGAGTTCAGGGATATGGTGCTTATACGCTCTACCTTTGAGGTAAGTATCGGTGGCAGGGTGCTTCCTAAGATTACAAAACAGGAATTTGCAATACTGGAATTACTGCTTAAAAACCCGAAGCAGGTGTTTAGCAAGGAGGATATATTCGAATATGCGTGGGATGAGCCATATATGGGTGAAACAAAGACCCTGGATGTGCATATAAGCAATATCAGGAAGAAAATAAAAACCGTTACACCTGATGAATATATAGAAACAATATGGGGGATTGGATATCGCCTGCATGAATAATTTACTCTTTTTTTACTATTTATTTGCGATTGATTAGGATTTATTTTTTATGATAAGAGCAGTTAAGAAAAGGAGGAAAAAGCTTTGAGTGAATTATTATTGCAGACAAGGAATCTGACTAAGCAGTATGGCAGACACAGGGCGGTTGATGATGTAAATATGCACATTAAAAAGGGTGCGATATATGGCTTTATTGGAAGAAATGGAGCCGGTAAAACGACCTGTCTTAAGATGATTAGCGGACTGTCAACACCGTCTTATGGCGAAATAGAAATGTTTGGGTATAAGGGAAAGGACTTACAAAAGGTACGTTCAAGAGTAGGGTGTCTTATAGAAGCTCCAGGACTTTATGGCAATATGTCGGCATATGACAATCTGAACATTAAATGTAAGCTTACGGGGATTAAGAAAAAAGGATATATAGAAGAGCTGTTAAAAACAGTGGGCCTTGATACTGTTGGAGAAAAGAAAACAAAGCATTATTCGCTTGGAATGAAGCAGCGCTTAGGAATTGCTCTTGCACTTGTAGGTGAGCCTGACCTGCTTATTCTTGATGAGCCGATTAACGGACTTGATCCACAGGGAATAGTGGAGGTGCGTGAAACTATCCAGAAGCTTGCAAAGGAGCGTGGCATGACAATATGTATTTCAAGTCATATTCTGGAGGAATTATCAAAGCTTGCTACAGATTATGGCATTATTCATAATGGATGCCTTGTGCAGGAGCTTACAAGAGAAGAGCTTATGAAAAAATGCAGTGAGCGCATAGAGCTTACACTTGATAATCCTAAGCAGGCTATTCCTGTGCTTGATGATATGGGCTTTAACAGCTATCAGGTTATAGATAAAGAACATATTCATATATTTGAAAGACTGGGAGAAAGTGCCAGCCTGAACATGGAGCTTGCAAAGGCGGGAATTCCAGTTAAGGGAATATCTATTACAAGTGAAGAACTTGAGAATTATTTCTTAAGGCTTACAGGGGGTGACAATCGTGCTTAATATGATAAAGATGGATGTATACAGAATGTTTCGTACAAAGAGTATGTATGTAATATGGATTATATTGCTGGCATCAGCACTGCTTACCTCATTTCTTTCAAAAATAGATTATGATGCAGTTAATAAGGAATGGGAGCAACAACAGGCAGATGACAGCAACAAGGAACAGCTTTCGCAGCAGAATACAGATAATGTCAATATTGGTATGAGTGTGGAATTACCTACGGAGCCAGGGAAGAAGGTTACGGTAATGGATGTTTTCTTTTCTAATGCACAGGGGAAGTTTTATGCACTTTTTCTTGTAATATTTGCGGTTATGTTTGCAACAGCAGATATTAAGAGCGGTTATATTAAGAATATTGGTGGACAGGTGTCACAAAGGGGTATGCTTATTGTTTCAAGGGCAGTTGCGCTTGCCTTATTTACAGCAATTACCTTTGCAGGGATATTTGTATTCCAGGCAGCAGCGAATATGCTTGCGTTTAAATGTGTGGTGTGGGGTAACTGGAAGGAGATTATACCTTATTTCTTAACGGAACTTACGCTTCATTATGCATTTGTGTTAATATGTATGGCAGTAGCAGTTATAATTAAGAATAATGTCATAAGCATGACCTTGTCGGTATGTCTTACCATGAATATAATGAGCATTGTGTATGCCTTTATAGATTATGTAGTTAACAGAAAGGGACTTCATAACTTCAGCATCTATAAGTATACAGTAACTGGAAGGATGGCAATGCTTCCTATGAATGCAGGCAGGGAGGATGTTGTTAGTTCAATGTGTGTGGCAGCTGTATTTATTATAATAATGCTGTCATTAAGCAGTTATATTTTTCAGAAAAGGGATATATAGAGAATGAGGATTATTATTGGAATATTAGCAGTAATAATTATTATACAGGCATTTATTATGTGGAAATACCAGCGGCAGATTAAGGACATCTGCCGCCAGTTGTCGTTTCTTATGGAACACGATAGTAACAAGCTGATTCAACGTGAAATAGATATGGGGGGAATAGGTGAGCTTTCAGATAAATTGAATGAGCTTCTTGACCTGCGTAAAAAAGAAAGAAATGAGTACAGAAAAAAAGAAGAGCTTATTGCAGATACATATACTAATCTTTCACACGATATAAGGACACCGCTTACATCGCTGGATGGGTATTTCCAGCTTATAGAGGAATGCGACAATATAGATGACCAGAGGAGATATCTTGATATAATCAGAGAAAGGCTTAACAGCCTTAATGAAATGCTGGAGGAGCTTTTTACATTCACTAAGCTGAAAAATGATTCATATAAGCTGGAGCTTACGGATTGTTGTATGAACAGAATATTAAAAGAAGCTGTATTTTCTTATTATGATGAATGGAAGAAGCAGGGCATCTGCCCAGATATTAGTATTACTGAGGAAATGCTGTATATATCAGGTAATAAGCAGGGCTTAAGGAGAGTTATACAGAATGTCATAAAAAATGGTCTTGATCATGGGGAAAAGAATATAAGTATCAAGCTTACCCGTGAGGATAATTACGCCTTGCTTAAAATCAGCAATTATACGGAACATCCTGAAAATATTGACTTAAGCCATGTGTTTGAGCGTTTTTATAAAGCAGATGTGGCAAGAGGCAGAGCCTCAACCGGACTGGGTTTATCTATTGCAAAAGAGCTTGTGGAGCGTATGAATGGAGATATAAGTGCAAGAATACAGGGGAATGATTTCATTATTGAGATAAAAGTTTTGCTTGTGGTATAACATGCATAGGCTGAAAACCAGGAGGATTACATCATGGAACGAGTAGTACAATTTTTAAAAGAAGGACAATGACATGGTAAGAAAAATTATGCGGGATCCATTATTTCTCGCTCAGAAATCAATAGATGCAACAAAAGCAGACAAGCAGGTTGTTACAGACCTGCTAGATACATTAAAAGCAAATGGAGGAATAAAATATGTTAGAAGTAGGGAAAAAAGCACCGGATTTTGAATTGCCGGATCAGAACGGAGAAGTGCATAAATTAAGT
>OBYS01000227.1_pt1 | contig 56487 bp, 54 predicted proteins | sample 1476791 | NCBI WGS metagenome assembly OBYS01 (sample SAMEA2580205, study PRJEB22360) | human gut metagenome | biome: human gut; feature: human-associated habitat; material: faeces | place: Denmark | collected 2008/2010
TCGCAGCGCTACGTGCCCGGGCGCGGGCGCCTGCCACGAGGCCTGCCCCTGGCATATGCCCACCGTCAACCCCGAGACCGGCAAGTCGTCCAAGTGCATCGCCTGCGGTGCCTGCGTGGCAGGCTGCCCGTCCGGCGCTCTGTCCATCGTGGACTGGGACGCCGTCACCAGCGCAGCACAGGCTGCCTACATGGACCTGTAAGGAGGAACAACAATGGCTGAAAGTTATGGCTGGACAGGCAAGCTCCTGCGCGTTGACCTGACCACTGGCGAGATCACCACGCAGGACGACGCAAAATACCATAAATATATCGGCGGTATGGGCATGGCCTACCGCATCATGTATGAGGAAGCTCCCATGGACCTCGACCCCTACGACGAGAAGGCACAGGTCATCTTCGGCGTCGGCCCCCTGACCGGTGCCGGCGTGCCCTGCTCCGGCCGCATGAACGTCACCTTCCGCTCCACCTGGTCCAAGGGCAGCTCCATCATCGACGCCCACATGGGCGGCCACATCGGCCCCATGCTGAAGTATGCGGGCTGGGACGGCATCGTCATCACCGGCATCTCCGCAAAGCCCGTCTACCTGCGCATCGAGGACGACCAGGTCTCCCTCGAGGACGCTTCTGACATCTGGGGCAAGGGTACGTTCGCGTCCAACAAGTGGATGGTGGAGCAGAACGGCCGTGAGTTCGAGACCGCTTCCATCGGCCCTGCCGGTGAAAATCTGGTGGACTACTCCACCCTGAACACCAGCTTTGGCAACTCCGGCGGCGCCGGTCTGGGCGCTGCCATGGGCAACAAGAAGCTGAAGGGCCTGGCCATCCGCGGTACCGGCAGCGTCAAGGTGGCCGACCCCAAGAAGGTGCTGGAGCTGTCCAACTACATGATGGGCAACCTCATCGGCGGCAACAACAACCACAACGTCCCCGCACAGCCCCAGAGCTGGGCCGAGTACAGCGCCACCTCCGGCAAGAACCGCTGGTCCGGCGCACCGGGCCGTATGTGGAAAAAGGCTCCCGGCGGCCCCGTGGATACCGGCGAGCAGCCCTACAACGACATCAACAAGATCGCGCTGCGCTGCTTCAAGGGCTACTTCGACTTCGGCGCACCGGCTGCGGAGTACACCGTGAAGAACGGCGGCTGCTCCTCCTGCCCCATCCGCTGCTACACCGAGTATGATGTGGACCCGCTGGCCGATTACGACCTGCCCACCCACAACTCCAACACCTGTATGCCCGTGCTGTACGGCACCCGCGTCTACCCGGACGGCGTCCACGACTTCAAGTACGAGGGCGACGGCACCATGGTCATCAACCTGGCATGGGCTCACGCCGTCGATGACATGGGCCTGTGGGACAACTACGGCAACCTGAACCGTGACCTGCTGTGGATCCTGCGGATGCCCCGTGAGGAGGCCACCAAGTACATCAGCGAGGAAGAGTACGACTCCCTGCCCTGGGCATGGGAAAAGGCCGGTGACCCCCGCTGGGAGGTGGAGCTCATCCGCCGCATGGCTTACGGCGAGGGCGACCTGTCCGTCATCGCAAAGGGTACGCTGGCCATGATGGAAAAGTTCGGCCTGCCCAAGAGCTGGCTGGACCGCAACGACGGTGCCACCAACTCCAACCTGATCTACAACGGCTTCCCCAACCACCACGGCCCCGCAGAGGCATGGCAGGTTGGCATGCTGTACAATCTGGTGTATAATAGAGACTGCATGATCCACGAGATCGTCTGCGAGACCGGCTCCGGCGCACCCTACGAGGTGACCAAGAAGGTCATGGAGGACTTCTTCGGCGAGGGCTGCTACGACAAGGCCAAGGCCTACACGCCCATCAACGAAAACAAGGCAAAGCTGGCCGCCTACTGCGTCAACGACAAGAACTTCCACGACTCCGCTACCCTCTGCAACTGGATGTGGCCCATGACCCAGTCTCCCTCCAAGGAGCGGGCCTACCACGGCGATCTGGACCTGCAGGCAGATTTCATGACCGCCGTCACCGGCGAGACCTACACCCAGGCCGGTCTGCAGGAGGCAGGCGAGCGCATCACCCAGATGCTGCGCGCCATGACCGCCATCAGCTTCCAGAAGAACTGCGGCAGCGCAAACCTCCGTCAGGAGCACGACGCCATCTGCGACTGGGTCTTCGACAAGGAACCCGACTTCAAGGCATTCGAGGAAGGCACCACCAAGCTGGACCGCGCCGACATGGAGAAGGCAAAAGACCTGTTCTATGACATCTTCGGCTGGGACAAGACCACCGGTGTGCCTACCCGCGAGACGCTGGAGAAGTTCGACCTCGGCGACATGGCCGACGATCTGGAAGCACGCGGCATCTACGGCCAGACCGAAGCCGCCGCCCAGTGATCTATTCTAAAAACGAGAGGAACTATCATGCTGTTTGGCAGACGCAAACCCGGTTATACCACCACGGTGGACGCCGCCTCCGACCCTGAGCAGGTCATCCTCGAGCTGCAAAAGGCAGAGATGGCCGCGAAAAAGAAGCCGAAGGCCGAGGTCTTTGACATCGACGCGGCCAGCGAGACGGCCCGCCGCCTGAAGGAAACGGGCAGTATGTTCGACGGCAGCGCCGCAAAGCTCGGCGAGGACGTCATTGCCGCCGTGCAGAAGGAGACGGATGCTCTGGCCGCAAAGCAGGCCGAGGCACAGCCCGCTCTCGAAGAGACGGCTTCACCGGACGCCGCCGAAAAAACCCAGCTGCTGGATTTTCTGGCCGCTGCACCGGAGGCAGAGGGCGACCCCTACGCCGACCAGCCCACCGTCACCGCGCCGGAGCTGCCCAAGCTGACCCCGGCACAGGAGCTGGCGGGTTACATCCGCTCCCGCTCGGCGGCGGCGCTGGTCACATCCCACGCCCTGCTGGTGAGCGAGGTGGAAAACGCCGATGAGCTTCTGGCCCAGATGCCGGAAGACCCACAGTGCGCAGACATCGTGTCCCGCACCGGCGCAAAGGATGCCTACTACTACTCCAGCGCCAACATGAGCGACAACTACGCCATGATCGCGCAGCTCATCGAGGACAAGGACCTCTGCGCCATGGTGGCCGAGATGGTGCGGTTCAACGCCCGCGTCTACCCCAGCGCCACCCCGCTGCGGTACTTCCGCCGCTCGCCCTACGATCTGACACAGGAAGCCATCGAGCAGACGTGGCAGTCCATGCAGGGCAAGCCGGAGTACGCCGACATCGAGGAGCTGACCAACAACCAGAACGAGCGGTTCCTCTTCTCCACCCAGCACCTCACCCGCCGCTACGCAAAAGCCATCAGCGACGTGGACGAGTGGACCGACTAAAGCATCCCACACAATCAAATAGGGTATATGAGCTTCTTTGAGCAAAGGTGTCTAAACCGTCGGGCATGACACCGCGCCGCAATGCTAAGGGCTATATGAGCCGGCATTCAAGGGTGGAGGGGGAAACCCCGCCGCCTTCCCGCAGAAGAAACGCTGCAATTTGAAAAAAAGAACTCCTCCCATCCACACAGGGGCTTTCCATGCTCTGCCGCCGCTACAAGAGCGGCAGGGAGCGGAGAGCCGCCATCGGCAGGACAGTCTGCAAGCTGCCCTTTGCCGGAATGTGCGGATATTCTGCGGAGGCGTTTTGATTTTTCATCAAGACGCCTCCGCTTCTTTTTTAACCTGTCTTTTTATATGGATCCCCGCTGCGCCCAGCCTGAGCCATAGCAGGCCGGGTGTAGCCGGGCATTTGGAGGATTTTTTTATGAAACAGCCTTTCTGTGCGCCCTCTGAGGCGCTGCGCCGCGTGCTGGATGCCGCTGCGGCTCTGCCGAGGCCGGAGACGGAGATCGTCCCGCTGGACGAAGCGGGCGGGCGCATTGCCGCCGGGACCCTTTCGGCCCGGATGGACCAGCCGCCCTTTGACCGCAGCCCCTTCGACGGCTACGCCCTGCACAGCGCCGACGCCGCCGGTGCCAGCCGCGAAACACCCGTCACCCTGCCCGTGACCATGAAGCTCTACGCCGGAGATGCCCCCGCTTCGCCCCTGCCTGTGGGCTGTGCGGCCCGCATCATGACCGGCGCCCCCCTGCCCGAGGGCGCAGACTGTGTGCTGATGCAGGAGCTGACCGACAGCGGCGAGGAGACGGTACAGCTCTATGCCGCCATGAAGCCCCAGCAGAACGTGGTATTCCGGGGCGGAGACATCGCCGCCGGCACTGTCATCGCTGAGGCCGGTACGGTACTCTCCCCCGCCCATCTGGGTGTGCTGGCCGGGCAGGGATACGCGGATGTCCCCGTTTACAAGACGCTGACCGTGGGCGTTCTGGCCACCGGAAGCGAGCTTTTAGCTCCGGGCGAGGCTTGGACGCCCGGCAAAATTTACGACGCCAACGGCGTCCAGAACGCCGCCCGCCTGCGGCAGCTGGACTTTGCGGTAAACCGTCGGCACTGCTCCGACGACCCGGAGGAGATCGCCCGCGAGATGCGGGAACTGCTGGCGGAGTGCGATGCCGTCATCACCAGCGGCGGCGTCTCGGTGGGGCAGAAAGACTATCTGCCTGCTGTGCTGGAACAGCTGAATGCGGACATCCTCTTTGCGGGCGTGGCCCAGAAGCCCGGAAGCCCCATGCTGGCCGGGAAAGTGGGCGGCAAGCTGGTGTTCTGCCTCTCCGGCAACCCCTTTGCCGCCGCCGCTACACTGGAACAATATGCCGTCCCGGCTCTTTTGCGGGCGGCGGGGCGCTGTGAGGAAAGCTGCCTTCTTCCCCGCACCACCCGCACCCTGACCACGGGCTTCTCGAAGCCCAGCAAGGGGAACCGCTATCTGCGGGCAAAGGCCATGGGCGGCAGCGTGACCATCCCCGGCGAGGGCAACGCCGAAGCTCATTCGTCCGGCAGCCTTTCCGCCATGATCGGCTGCAACTGTCTCGTTGAACTGCCTGCGGGCAGCGGCCCGGTGACTCCGGGCGAAGAAGTGGAGGTGCTCAGTTTTGTACAGTGAACAGAAAGAAGCTCTGGCCCATGAGATCGAGCTCAAGCGCCCGGCGGTGCTGGCCGTCAGCGGCCTGCACAACAGCGGCAAGACGACGCTGCTGGAAAAGCTTCTGCCTGCCCTGCGCAGCCGGGGGCTGAAAGTGGGCATTATCAAGCACGACGGCCACGATTTCACCCCCGATGTCCCCGGCACCGACAGCTGCCGCCTGCGGGAAGCGGGGGCCGAGGGCGTGGCGGTCTACTCCGGCCAGCGCTATCTGCTGACCGAGATGTTCCGCCTGACGGAGCAGGACTTGCTGGCGCTCTTCGAGCGCCACGGCTATGATCTGGTGCTGCTGGAAGGCTTCAAGGACAGCGGCTGGCCGAAGATCGAAGTTGTCCGCAAAGAAATTTCGGACACACCGGTGTCTTTCCAGCCGCTGGCGGTGGTGGGAGATATTCCGGGGGCAGATTTTGGATTGGAAGATGCGCAGGCTCTGGCCGACTGGCTCGTTGCCCAGATGCCGGGCCTGTAAGGAGAAGACAGATATGAAACTGATTCGTACCGAAGACGCGGCAGGCCAGGTGCTCTGCCACGACATTACCCAAATCATTCCCGGCGAGTTCAAGGGCGCACGTTTCCGCAAGGGCCATATCATCCAGCCCGAGGACATCCCCGTGCTGCTCTCCATCGGCAAAGAAAACCTCTACGTCTGGGAGAAGAAGCCCGGCATCCTCCACGAGGACGAAGCCGCCGCGCTGCTGTACAAGGCCGCTGCGGGCAGGAACATCCACGGCACCGAGCCGAAAGAGGGAAAAATCGAGCTCATCGCCGACTGCGACGGCCTGCTGAAGATCAACCGCGAAGCCCTGCTGGCCGTGAACCGCACGCCTCAGATGATGATCGCCACCATCCACGGCGACCTGCCCGTGAAAAAGGGCCAGAAACTGGCCGGCACCCGCATCATCCCGCTGGTCATCGAGCAGGAGAAGATGGATGCCATGCAGGCTGCCGCAGGCAGTGAGCCTATCCTGAACGTGCTGCCCATGCAGGCCAAGAAGTTTGCCGTCATCACCACCGGCAGCGAGGTGTTCAAGGGCCGCATCGAGGATAAGTTCACCCCCATCCTCGTGGGCAAGCTGGCCGAGTACGGCTGCGAGATGACCTTCCACAAGGTCTGCGACGACGACCCGGCGGGCATCACCGCCGCCATTCTGGAAGCGAAAGAGGCGGGCTGTGAGCTGATCTTCACCACCGGCGGCATGAGCGTGGACCCCGACGACCGCACCCCGCTGGCCATCCGAAACACCGGCGCGGACATCGTCACCTACGGCGCACCGGTGCTGCCGGGTGCCATGTTCCTCGTGAGCTATCTGGACGGTGTGCCGGTCTGCGGTCTGCCCGGCTGCGTCATGTACGCCAAGCGCACCATCTTTGACCTGCTGCTGCCCCGTCTGCTGGCCGACGATGCCATCACCGCCGAGGATATTGCCCATCTGGGCGAGGGCGGCCTCTGCCTTGGCTGCGCCGAGTGCCACTGGCCCAACTGCGGATTTGGGCATTGCTGATACCCTCTCAGGCGCTTCGCGCCAGCTCTCCCAAAGGGAGAGCCACTGGCGTGTCGGTAAGGCCCGCGCTGGGCGAGAAAAGCTCTTCCTGTCGGGAACGATAGTGCCCTGCGACAGAGATTTACAGCAGCTTGACAAGGAACGCTTGTCCAGAAGCTGCCGGCCTCTGTAGCAAGGCCCGCCCTTTTGCTCTATATCGGGCCTCAGGCGTCCTGCTCAGAGCTGCCCGGCCTGCCAACGGCTCCCCCTTTGGGGGAGCTGGCGAGCGAAGCGAGACTGAGAGGGCAAGCCCGGCTCCCCATACGATTTATTTTTGTTAAGCAGAAAGATACGATCATGACTGAAACTAATCTGACCCACTTTGATGCCTCCGGCAACGCGGTGATGGTGGATGTGAGCGAGAAGGCCGTCACCTTCCGGGAGGCCACCGCCCACGGCATCATCACCATGAACGCCGAGGCATTCGCCGCCGTGGAGAGCGGCACCGTGAAGAAAGGCGATGTGCTGGGCGTGGCCCGCATTGCCGGCATCATGGCCACCAAGCGCACCAGCGAGCTCATCCCGCTGTGCCATCCGCTGCCCCTGACGAAAGTGAGCGTGGACTTCAGGCTCCTGCCCGAGCGGCAGGCTGTGGAGGCGCTCTGCACCGTCAAGACGGCGGGCGTCACCGGCGTGGAGATGGAGGCCCTGACGGGCGTTTCCACCGCCCTGCTCACCATCTACGATATGTGTAAGGCCGTCGATAAGGGCATGGAGCTGGGCGAGATCCATCTCGTCGAGAAGACCGGCGGCAAGAGCGGCCACTACATCCGGGCGGAGGGCGGCTATGTTTGATTCTGCCCAGCGCAATATCCACTATCTGCGCCTGTCCGTCACCGATCTGTGCAACCTGCGCTGCCGCTACTGTATGCCCGACGGCGTGGAAAAGCTGGAGCGGGAAGCCGTGCTCACCTACGAAGAGTTCCTGCGTCTGGCGGCCCTGTTCGCCCGGTGCGGCATCGATACCGTCCGCGTCACCGGCGGAGAGCCGCTGGTGCGCAAGGGCGTAGACCAGCTGGTGGCGGGGCTGAAAGCCATCCCCGGCATCCGCAAAGTCACCATGACCACAAACGGCATCCTGCTGGCGCAGCAGCTGCCCGCCCTGCTGGCGACTGGCCTTGACAGCGTGAACATCAGCCTCGACACTCTGCGCCCCGAGGTGTTCCAAAGCATCACGGCCCGGGACGAGTTCGAACACGTCATGGAGGGCATTCACGCAGCCCTCGACAGCGGCATCCCTGTCAAACTGAACTGTGTGCCGCAGGTGGGCGTGAACGAGGGTGAACTGGAAGACCTGGCCGCCCTCGCCGAGAGCCGCCCGTTACAGGTGCGGTTCATCGAGATGATGCCCATCGGCTATGGCACGGCCATGCCCTGCATCTCGGGGCCGGAGCTGCGGGAGCGGTTTGCCCGCCGCTGGCCGGAGTTTTCGCCCCTGCCCGCCGCCCAGAGCGCCGGGTTCGGCGACGGGCCTGCCGTCTACTACACCGTCCCGGGCTGGAAGGGCGACGTGGGCTTCATCGCGGCGGTCCACGGCAAGTTCTGTGCTTCCTGCAACCGGGTGCGGCTGACCAGCCAGGGCTTTCTGCGCCCCTGCCTTGCCAGCGAGACAGGCTGCGACCTGCGCACCCTGCTGCGCGGCGGCGCAGCAGACGAGGAGCTTTTACAGGCCATCCGGGAGACCATCTGGTCGAAACCCCGGGAACATCATTTCGGAGACAATTCCATGCCCGCCACCCGCGGGATGTACCGTATCGGAGGATAAATTACTATGGGAAAAATTCTGGCGATCTGCACCAGCCCCAAGCGCGGCACCGTCAAGACCGAGGTGCCAAGCGCTGTCCTGACCCCGGAATGGGGCATCGTGAGCGACGCCCACGGCGGAAACTGGCACCGGCAGGTGAGCCTGCTCAGCGCCGAAAAAATCGAGGCGTTCCGCAAGAAGATCTGGGTGGACTACGGTGCCTTTGGCGAAAACCTCGTCATCGAGGGCTTCGACTTCCGCAGCCTGCCCGTCACCAGCCGCTTCGCCATCGGCGACGTGGTGCTGGAGATGACCCAGATCGGCAAGGAGTGCCACAACGACTGCGTCATCAAGCAGCAGACCGGCGAGTGCATTATGCCCCGGGAGGGCGTATTTGCCCGGGTGCTGAAGGGCGGCGAGATTCATGTCGGCGACGAAGTGACCCTTCTGCCTCCGCCGGAAGATCCGCCGCTGCGCGCTGCGGTCATCACCCTGTCCGACAAGGGCAGCCGGGGCGAGCGGGAGGACAAGAGCGGCCCCCTCATCGTGGAGATGCTCACCGCCGCAGGCTATGTGGTGGAAGAGACGATGCTCCTGCCCGACGAGGCCAAGGCGCTGAAAGCACAGCTCATCCGTCTGGCCGATGGCCGTCAGGTGAACCTTATCCTGACCACCGGCGGCACCGGCTTCTCGCCCCGGGATATTACCCCCGAGGCTACCTATGCCGTGGCCGACCGCAACGCCCCCGGCATCGCCGAGGCCATGCGGTACCACAGCCTTTCCATCACCCCCCGCGGGATGCTGAGCCGCGCCGCCAGTGTATTGCGCGGCAAGACGCTCATCGTCAACCTGCCGGGCAGCCCGAAAGCCGTGAAGGAGAACCTCGAGTACATCCTGCCCAGCCTCGGGCACGGCGTCCGCATCGCCGCCGGTCTGGACGGCGAGTGCGCCCGCAGGTAAATTGCTGTCCCGCTCCGCAGCATCCCTCCTATAGAGCGGCGGCCCGTTAAGCCCTCTCCGTCTGCTTCGCAGCCACCTCTCCCAAAGGGAGAGGCTCTGGCGTGTCGGCAAAGCCTACGCTGGACGAGAAAAGCACGATGTTTCGGAAACAGCAGCGCCCTGCTGTGGGACGAAAGTATAAACCAATGATAGAAGGAGAAAATTCATGAAAACCGATCTCATTTCCCGCCGTAACTTTCTGGCTGCGGCCGGTGTCGCCGGTATTTCCGCTGCCCTGACCGCCTGCGGCGGCGCTGCTTCCAGCACTGCCTCTTCCGCAGCTGCTTCCTCTGAGGCCGCTTCTTCCGAGGCTGCCGGCGAGAGCGTCGAGCTCATCGTCTTCGCCGCTGCCTCCCTGACCGAGACCCTGAACGCCATCGCCCAAGACTACTCTGCCGAGAACCCGGGCGTCACCTTCCGCTTCAACTTTGATTCCTCCGGTACTCTCAAGACCCAGATCCAGGAGGGTGCTGACTGCGACCTCTTCCTCTCCGCCGGTCAGAAGCAGATGAACCAGCTGGACATCACCGCTTCTGCCGACGTAAACACCGACGGTCTGGACTTCGTGGACCCCTCCACCCGTGTGGACCTGCTGGAAAACAAGGTCGTCCTCTGTGTGCCCGAGGGCAGCGACAAGGGCATCGACAGCTTTGATGCTCTGGCCGAGCACCTGAAGGCTCAGGACATCCTGTTCTGCATGGGCAACAGCGATGTGCCTGTGGGCCAGTACACCCAGAAGATCCTCGCCTACTATGACCTCGACGAAGAGGCTCTGGCCGCTGCCGGTGTCATCACCTACGGCTCCAACGTCAAGGAAGTCACCACCCAGATCAGCGAGGGCAGTGTGGACGCCGGCGTCGTCTACTGCACCGATGCTTACAGCGCCGGTCTGACCCCCGTGGACGAGGCCACCGCCGAGATGTGCGGTCAGGTCATCTACCCCGCCGCTGTGCTGAAGGCTGCCCCCAACGCCGAGGCCGCCAAAGAGTTCCTGGCCTATCTGCAGACTGACCGTGCCGCCACCGTGTTCGAGGGCGTGGGCTTTACGGCGATGTAAGGTCAGCCTGACCGTGAGCAAAAGCCTCTCCCTTTGGGAGAGGTGTCACCGCAGGTGACGGAGAGGGCAAGGACGCTGACGGAGAAGCTCAGGCACGGTGATAGTATCGCTCTGACAAAGAGTCTACCTATCGCTGTGCACCGGCGCTGTCGCAACGGGCTTGCCCTCTCAGTCTCGCTTCGCTCGCCAGCTCTCCCAAAGGGAGAGCCTTAAGGCCCCTAACATTCGAGGTATCATTTATGGATTGGTATCCCTTATGGAACAGCCTGCGCATCGCGCTCATCAGCTGCACAGCGGTGTTCTTCCTCGGCATTTTTGCCGCTTATTATATCGCAAAGCTGCCCCGCACCGTCAAGGGCGTGCTGGACGTGGTGCTCACCCTGCCCATGGTGCTGCCGCCCACGGTGGTGGGCTATTTCCTGCTGCTGCTCTTCGGCGCAAAGCGGCCGCTGGGCATCTTCTTCCTAGAGCATTTCGGCGTCAAGCTGGTCATGAACTGGTACAGCGCCATCTTTGCGTCCATCGTGGTGGCCTTCCCGCTGATGTACCGAACGGCCCGGGGCGCCTTCGAGAGCTTTGACGAGACGCTGGCGTGGTCGGCCCAGACGCTGGGACAGTCCAATGCGTGGATATTCTGGCGGGTGCGGATGCCCTGCTGCCGTCAGGGCATTCTGGCCGGTACGGTGCTGGCCTTTGCCCGGGCCTTGGGCGAGTACGGTGCTACCAGCATGATCGCGGGCTACACCCCGGGCAAGACGGCCACCATCGCCACCACCGTCTACCAGCTCTGGCGCACCAACGATGAGGCCGGTGCCATGCGGTGGGTGCTGGTGGACATCGTCATCTCTGCCGTGGTGCTGCTGGCTGTGAACCTCCTGGAGAAAAAGCAGAAAGCAGGTGGCCGCGCATGAGCCTGGAAGTACATATCGAGAAAAAGCTGAACGGCTTCACCCTCCGCTCCGACTTCGCCGCCGGGAACACTGCCACGGCCATTCTGGGCGCGTCGGGCTGCGGCAAAAGCATGACGCTGCGCTGCATCGCGGGCATCGTGAAGCCCGACAAGGGCCGCATCGTGCTGGACGGACGGGTGCTGTTCGACAGCAGGCAGCACATCGACCTGCCGCCCCAGCAGCGGGGCGTGGGCCTGCTCTTCCAGAACTACGCCCTCTTCCCGAATATGACCGTGGAGCAGAACATCCTCTGCGGCCTGAAAGCCGAAAGGGACAAAGCCGCCCGCAAGGCCCGCTGCGCCGGGATGCTGCGGGCCTTGCGGCTGGAAGAACTGGCCAGCCGCCGCCCGGCAGAGCTTTCCGGCGGACAGCAGCAGCGCACCGCGCTGGCCCGTATCCTTGTGGGCAAGCCGAGGATCTTGATGCTGGACGAGCCGTTCAGCGCACTGGACAGCTACCTCCGCGAGGAAGTGGAGGGCGAAGTGGGCAGCCTGCTGGCGGGTTTCGACGGCACGGCCCTCCTCGTCACCCACAATCGGGACGAGGCTTACCGCCTGTGCCGGGAGATGATCGTCATGGACGGCGGGCAGGTGCTCCGCACCGGCACCACGAAAGAGGTCTTTGCCGACCCGGGCAGCACCGCTGCGGCCCGGCTGACCGGCTGCAAGAACATCCTGCCCTGCACCCGGGTGGACGCCCACAGCGTCCGCCTCGCAGGCTGTGAGCAGGTGCTGCATCTGGCCGCTGAGGTGCCGGAGGGCTGCACCGCCGTGGGCATCCGCGCCCACGACTTCGCCCCCTCCGCCCCGGGCGCAGAGAACGCCCTGCCGGTGGAGCTGCTCTCGGCCAGCGAGAACCCCTTCGACTGGAACCTCATCTTCCAGCTGCCGGACGGCACCACCCGTCTGTGGTGGAAGGTGAGCAAGACGACCCTCTCCGTGGCCGAACCCGATGCCCCGGCCTGCCTCTCCGCCCCGCCGGAGCGCATCATGGCGCTGGCGGAGCATAAGTAAACGCCAAAAGAGCCGGTGCAGATGCACCGGCTCTTTCTCTGTTTTTATGACTCACCGAAGAATTTCTTGGCAATATCGGCGCTCTGCTTGGCGTCCTTGGCGTACCAGTCCGCGCCGATCTTCTCGGCGTACTCGGGCGTCAGGACAGCGCCGCCCACCATCACCCTGCAGTCGAGCTTTGCCGCATGAAGGGCCGCGATGGTCTCCTCCATGCTCTTGAGGGTGGTGGTCATCAGGGCCGAGAGCCCCACGAGGTGGGCATCCTTCTCCCGGACAGTGTCCACCACCGTCTCCACCGGCACATCGCGGCCAAGGTCGATGACCTCGAAGCCGTAGTTCTCGAGGATGACGCGGACGATGTTCTTGCCGATGTCGTGGACATCGCCCTTGACGGTGGCGAGGACGATGCGGCCCTTGCTGGCCCCGGCCCCGCCCCGCTTGGCGATGGCAGTCTTGATCTCTTCAAAGGCGGCCTGTGCGGCGCTGGCGGCCTGTAACAGCTGGGGCAGGAAGAGCCTGCCCTTCTCGTACTTTTCACCCACGACATCCAGCGCCGGGATGAGGGCCTCGTCCACCAGCGTCAGGGGCTCGTTTTCGTCCAGCAGGGTGTGGGTGCGGGCGGAGGCTTCCCCCTTGAGGCCCTTTTCCACCGCCTGCATCAGCGCGGCAAAGGGGCCGCTGTGAGCCGCATCCGCCTCCGCCGGGGTGTTTGACGTCTGAGACGCCTGGGCCGTCTGGGCCTGCTTCAACGCGGCGCTGGCAGGGACTTTATCGGCATAGCGGGCGATGTAAGCCATGCTCTGCTTATCACGGTTGGTGAGGACGTTGTAGGAGTAGACCGCCGCCATCATCTCTTCGCTGGAAGGATTCATGATGGCGAGGTCGAGGCCCGCGTACATGGCCATGGTGAGGAAGGTGGTGTTCAGGTAGGGGCGGCAGGGCAGGCCGAAGCTGATGTTGGACACGCCGAGGATGGTGCGGACGCCCAGCTCCTTCTTGCAGCGGGCCAGCGCCTCCACGGTGGCCAGAACGTCCTGCTGCTGGGCGCTGGCGGTGAGGGTCAGGCAGTCGATATAAATATCTTCCCGGGGGATGCCGTGGGCCAGCGCCGCGTCCACCACCCGCTTTGCGATCTCAAACCGGGCGTCGGCGCTGGGCTGGATGCCCCGCTCGTCGATGGCAAGGCCGACGACGGCCGCGCCGTACTTTTTGCAGAGGGGCAGGACACGCTCCAGCACTTCGGTCTCGCCGTTCACCGAGTTGACGATGGGCTTGCCGTTGTAGACCCGCAGACCCCGCTCGAGGGCGTCTGCGTGGGAGGAATCCAGCTGCAAGGGCAGGCTGACGACACTTTGTAAAGCCTTCACCACCTGCTCCATGACGGCGGGCTCGTCCACGCCGGGCGCGCCCACGTTGACGTCCAGCACCTGCGCTCCGGCCTCGGACTGGCTGACGGCCTGCTCGAGGATGTAGTTCATGTCGCCCTCGCGCAGGGCCTGCTGGAACCGCTTTTTGCCGGTGGGGTTGATGCGCTCGCCCACCACGGTGATGCCGTCCACGGTGACGAAGTCCATCGGCGAGCAGAGCACCGAGGGCATGGCGTGGGCGGGGCGGCCCGGCTTGCAGTCGGCGAAGACGCCGTTCAGCAGCTTGATGAAATCGGGGGTGGTGCCGCAGCAGCCGCCCGCCGCAAAGAGCTTCAAATCGCGGTAGGGCTTCATCTCCATGGCAAAGAGCTGTGGCGTGATGTCGTAGCCGCTGCCGTCGGCGCGGGGCAGGCCCGCATTCGGCTTGACAAAGACCGGGAAATCGCCGGGCAGAGCCTCGGCCAGCCGCTTTGCCATGGGGAAGATTTCTTTCGGGCCGAGGGAGCAGTTGATGCCCACGGCGTTGGCCCCGAGGCCCCGGGCCGTGACGGCGAAGCTCTCGACGGTGCAGCCGGTGAAGGTGCGCCCGCCTGCCTCAAAGCTCATGCTGGCGAGGATGGGCAGGCCGCAGTTCTCTTTCGCGGCCAGCAGGGCAGCTTTCAGCTCGTACAGGTCGGTGAAGGTCTCAAAGAAGACGAGATCGGCCCCGGCGGCCACGCCCGCCCGGACGATGCGGCCATACTCGGCCACGGCGTCTTCAAAGGCCAGCGTGCCGTTGGGCTCCAGCAGTTCGCCCAGCGGGCCGACGTCCAGCGCGGCCAGTGCGCCGTAGGGGGCGCAGGCCCGCTTGCAGTTGGCGATGCCCGCCGCAATGATCTCTTCCAGCGTGTATTCGCTGCCCGCCAGCTTATGGGCCGACGCGCCGAAGGTGTTGGCATTGATGATGCGGCTGCCTGCGGCGGCGTACCGGCTGTGGATGCTCTCGATGAGCTGTGGGTCGGTGATGTTCAGTTCCTCAGGCCGTGCGCCCAGCTTCAGGCCCGCCGCCTGCAGCATGGTCCCCATGCCGCCGTCGAGAAGGATGGTATTCGGCTGGGTAAACAGTTCATTCGCTTGCACAGGTCTTGCCCCTCTTTCTATATTCGCACCGCGTGTTCAGCACGCAGTGTCCGCACCCGGCAAGACGTCCTTTCACCGGATGGTCGCTCAGGCCCAGCAGAGCGGTCACGCTCTTGCGGGGCGTCATCAGGTCATTTTCGGTCACGCAGAGCCCGGCCCGGCGGGCAGTGTCCAGTGCCGCCGCCACCAGCGGCTGCATCTGGATGGGCCAGTCGCCGTAGCCCGGCGAGAAACGGCCCGTGAGGTACTTGTCCTGCTCTGCGGCCCACTGCCGCAGCTCGGCCTCGGCGGCGTCCGCGGCCTGTTCGGCCAGCACAGAGCCGATGGCGTCCGACGCCACACCGGCGGCGATGTCGCCCACACCGGCCCGGCGTATCTGTCCGTCCACGCCGGGGCCGACCGTCACGGCCAGAAGCAGGGCCTCGCTGCACCCTTCCAGATGCCGGAAGATGTCCTCCCCCTTCAAAATACCGGCCTGCGTGAGGCTCTCCACGTCGGCCTCGAGCCAGACGGCCCGGGGCGTGGCGGCGGCGAGAAGGGGCGCAGCGCACTTTTCCAGAAGGGTGAGGGTAGCGCTGTCAGCCTCGCCCCGCGCGCCGAAATACCGCGCGGCCTGCCGGATGTCGATGGACTCCGGCTTTGCTAAATTCAGGGGTCTGCTGGGGCCGATGGGCATTTTCAGCCGCCTCCTTCTTTTGAATAAAGTATGATAAGTATACCGCACCGGTAGGCTAAAATCAACACAAAAGCCCCTCCCTCAGCATTTTTGCCGGGGAGGGGCCTATGATATGATCTTTCCTTTCAGCCTCCCCTTGATAGGGGCGGCGGCACGGCGTCAGCCGTGACGGAGAGGTTTATCAGCGGATGTCCCTGACCGACACCGCCTGTTACTTCAAAAACTTGCGGACAGCGCGGGCGACGATGCCGCCCAGGATGCCGGAGACAAGGAACTCGGCCACGCCCTGCACGCCGACCAGCAGGACGACGAACATCAGGGGGTTGGCTGCGCCCTTGACGGACACGAGGTTCTGGACATAATCGCAGCCGTAGAAGGCCAGCACGATGTAGCCCATGAAGAACAGGGTGTTGAGGGCCGGGGCGCACATGGCGCTGACGATGTAGCTCCAGGTGCCGGGCTTATCGAAATTCTTGACAGCGTTGAAGATAAGGCCGACGCACACGCCCATCAGCACACGCATCCCCACACAGAGGATGAAGGTGTTGACGGGGCTGACCTGGAACAGCGCACCGGTCATGGCGGAAGCGCCGGTGACGGCGTCATAGAAGCTCACGGCGCCGAACACGCCGCCGAGGATAGCGCCTGCGGCGGGACCCATGGTGATGGCACCCACGGCGATCGGCAGGGTCAAAAAGCTCATGTAAAGCGGGCCTACAGGGACACTGCCCAGGCCGACGGCCTTCATGACCAGCTCAATGGCGACCAGCAGTGCCAGCCGGGTGAGGGTGCGAATGTCATTCTTTTTCATAATTCAGTTTTCCTCCTTGCTGCCGTTCCGCCCTAAATTGTCGGATACGGCGCAAACCCGCCCGTGAAATACACGGGGTCTTTTGTAGAATACAGTCTGAAATATACGGGATGTTTTGTCAGGGAACTCCCGGGGATAGCATTATAAATCAGTATTGAAGCGGATGCCCGCATCGCGGCGGGCCGTTTCCAGCACACGGCTGACGGCCACCGAGGTGTCCAGCATCCGGCTGCAAAGCTCCATATCCTCGCTCTCGATGGCGCGGGCAAAGGCGTGGAACTCTGCCGCCTGCCGGGGACGGCCTGCGCTGAGGTTGAAGTGCTCTTCCTTGCCCTTATAGGGGTGGAAGGTGACGCCGCCGCAGAAGTTGGCGGTGGATTTCTGGAGCAGATACCCCTTGGTACCCTGAATGATGTACCGGGCCGGGGAACTGCTGTCCTTGGCATTGATGCTCACGGCCTTGAAGCTGCGATACTCCATCGTCAGCACGCCGCTGGTGTCGATGCCCCGGGTGATGTTGGCCGCATAGTGGACCTTGTTGGGCGAGCCGAAGAGGCCCACCACATAGCTGACATTGTAGACGCCCAGGTCCATCAGCGCGCCGCCGGCGCAGGCCGGGTCAAAGGACGGCCAGACCCTGCCGGCGCAGAAATCATGATACCGGCTGGAATACTGGCTGAAATTACACTGCACCATCGTGACGGCCCCCACCTTGGGCAACACCTCACGGATCTTGGCGTAGTTGTCCTGATACTGCGTGGTGACAGCCTCGAAGAGGAAGAGCTTTTTGCTCCGGGCCAGCTCGGCCAGCTCTTCGGCCAGCGCCGCCGTGGGGGCCATCGGCTTTTCGACGATGACATGGCGGCCCGCTTCCAGAGCGGCACGGGTATATTTTACGTGCAGGATATTCGGTACGGCGATATACACAACGTCCACCCAGCTCAGCAGTTCGTCGTAGCTGGTGGTGTGGCGCGGCACACCATACTGCTCGCAGAGAGCCTGTGCTGCACCGGCGCTCCGCTCCGTGCTGCAAAGAGCCTCGACCTTGAAGGGGCTTTCCGGCCCGGTGAGCCAGGGCAGGAACTCCCGGACGATCATGCCTGCGCCGAGAATGCCTAATTTCATCATAGGGTCTCTCCTTTCAGGGCTCAGCCCGCTTTGGCCTCATCGTCCCGGCGGGGACGGCGGTTATTGCGGCTGCGGCGGCGGGGGCTGCTGCCGTTGTTGTAAGGGCGTCTGCCTGCCGGGCGGGGGCGGCGGCGCTCACCGTCGCTGCGCGGCTCGTGGTGACGCTCATGCTGCGGCGCATTGAGCTGGTAAAGGAGAGCCAGCCCCTTCAGCAGCAGCTCGGGGTCATAGGTGAGCGGGTGACGGCAGAGCGGGATGACATACTTTGCCAGACCGCCCGTGACCACCAGCGTGGCCGGACGGCCCAGTTCTTCCTCGATGCGCTGCGTGATGCCGTCCAGCAGGACAGCCGCCCCCAGCACAGAGCCGGAGAGCATACACTTCTCGGTATCGACGCCGATCGCGCTTTTGGGCGAAGAAAGATGTACCTGCGGCAGCTGGGCGCACCGCTCCCCCAGCGCCCGCAGACCGGTGGAAAGTCCGGGGCAGATGACGCCGCCCCGGAAGACCTTATTCTCATCTATCACGTTGAACGTGGTGGCGGTGCCGAGGTCTACCGTGACCACCGGCAGGGGGAAGTTCGCCGCCGCGTAGGCCGCATCCACAAGGCGGTCCTTGCCGACGGCGTGAGGGTCAGGCACCCCCATCGTGAGGCCGGTGCGGATGTCGGGAGAGACGATGACCGGCTTTTTGCCGGTGTAGTGGTGGGCGCACTCGGCCAGCGCCCCCGTGATCTGGGGGACGACGCTGGTGAGGACAGCGCCCTCGAAGCGGATGGGCTTTTCCGGCTGTCTCCGATGAGAGAACACCTTTTCCATCTCGGCACGGTACTCCGCCGCTGTGCGGGTGCGCACCGTGTCCATGTGGGCCACAAAGCATACACGTCCGTCCCGGATGCCCCCGAGGGCGACGGTGGTGTTGCCTATGTCAATGGCTAAAATCATAATTCAGTTCCTCGCAGGGTCGAACCTCTCCGCAAAAGGCTCCCCCCTCTGGGGGAGCTGGCGCGAAGCGCCTGAGAGGGCAAGGCCGGTACGACAGAACTCATACCCAGCGATAAGCAGACTTTTTGTCAGAGCGATGCTGTCGCCGTGTCTGCGGTTTCCTGTCAGCGTCCTTGCCCTCTCCGTCACCTTCGGTGACACCTCTCCCAAAGGGAGAGGCTTGTGTGCGCCAGCGCTGACGGAGAGCTTTTTTGTATAAGTCAAGCTGTATTTTACCGCATTTTGAGCCAAGATACAACCCCCCTCAAAGATTTTGTTGTGCTCTGGGCCGTTTTGCATTATACTGTAGTCATATTATCCCTATTTATAGGAGGTATTTTGGATGGATCTGAAGGGAAAATGCGTCCTTCTGGGCGTCAGCGGCGGCATTGCCGCCTCTAAAACAGCCCACACCGGCCTCGTCGGCGAAGGTGATGCACAGCGGCGCCATTGCCGCCTATAAAATGGCCAACGTGGCCAGCGCACTGCGCAAGCTGGGGGCCGACGTGGAGGTCATCATGACCAAAAACGCCACCCAGTTCATCACCCCTATCACGTTCGAGACCCTGACAGGCCACAAGTGCATGGTGGACACCTTCGACCGGGATTTCAAGTTCGAAGTCACCCATATCTCGCTGGCAAAGAAGGCCGACGTCATCCTCGTGGCCCCGGCCACCGCCAACGTCATCGCCAAGATGGCCCACGGCATCGCCGACGATATGCTCACCACCGTCGTTCTCGCGGCCAAGTGTCCCAAGCTCGTCTCCCCTGCCATGAACACCGGGATGCTGGAGAACCCCATCACCCAGGACAACATCGCCACACTGGAAAAGTACGGCTTCACGGTCATCCCCTCCGAGAGCGGCGTACTGGCCTGCAAGGACGTGGGCAGCGGACGCCTGCCGAAAGAGGATGTCCTGCTGGACTACATCTTCCGCGCCATCGCAAAGCCGAAGGACCTCGCCGGTCTGCGCATTGCCGTCACGGCCGGCCCCACTCAGGAGCCGCTGGACCCTGTGCGCTACCTGACCAACCACTCCACCGGCAAGATGGGCTATGCCGTGGCCCGTGCCGCCGCGATGCGGGGTGCCGAAGTCACCCTCATCCACGGCCCGACGGCCCTGCAGCCGGTGCGGTTCACCGAGGATGTCCCCATCACGACAGCCCAGCAGATGTACGAGGCCGTGACCAGCCGCTTCGACGAGATGGATGTTCTGGTCATGGCCGCTGCCGTGGCCGATTACCGCCCCGCCGCCGTGGCCGATGACAAGATAAAGAAGAAGGACGGCGACCTCTCCATCGCCGTGGAGCGGACGCCCGACATCCTCGGCACCATCGGCCCCAAGAAGAAGGGGCAGTTCCTCTGCGGCTTCTCGATGGAGACGCGGGATATGCTGGCCAACTCCTCGGCCAAGCTCGAGAAAAAGAACCTCGACATGGTGGTGGCCAACAATCTGAAGGTGGCCGGTGCCGGGTTTGGCGTGGATACCAATGTTGTCACCTTCATCACGCCGGACGGCGCCCGCGAGCTGCCCCTGATGAGCAAGGTTGATGTGGCGGATGCCATTCTGGATGAGATTTTAGCACGAAAGAGCAAGTAATCGTGCTGAAAAAAGTTCTGTTCTTCTGTCGAAAACTATGATATAATCGAATCGCCGTCCTTACCACTCCATTCCGTTTGGAAGGGAGGTGATTCCGGATGAATGGCGTTTTCTCATTTATGCTGTCTGTCGCAGCAGGTGTGGTTGCAAACTGCATCTACAAGTGGCTTGGCAGATGGTTCAACAAGGACTGTAAGCACTAAATAATAAGACCCCTTCCCGGAGCTAGCACCTCCGAGAAGGGGTCTTATTATTTGCGATTCCAGATGAACAGCATTTGGTTTTCTCATCTGTAAGTATACGCAGTTTTCTAAAAAAGTCAAGCGCCTCGCAGAAAATTTACAATGCTGTAAATATTACTGTATCACGCAAAAAGTGCTCTGCCGGCCGGCAGAGCACTTTTCCGTTATACAGAGATTTACTTGGTGCCGTAGATACGGTCGCCTGCGTCGCCCAGGCCGGGGACGATGTAGCCGTTCTCGTTCAGGTGATCGTCCTGTGCGCCGAGGTAGATGTCCACATCGGGATGTGCCTCGTGCAGGGCCTTGATGCCTTCCGGAGCAGCGATGAGGCCGATGAACTTGATGCGCTTTGCGCCGTGCTTCTTGATCTGGGTGATGGCGTCGATGGCGCTGCCTCCGGTAGCCAGCATCGGGTCAAGCACCAGAACGTCGCGCTCGGCGATGTCCTGCGGCAGCTTGCAGAAGTACTCCACGGGCTGCAGGGTGGTCTCGTCGCGGTACAGGCCGATGAAGCCGACCTTAGCGGCGGGCAGCAGGGTCAGCATACCATCCAGCATACCCATGCCGGCGCGGAGGATCGGCACTAGAGCCAGCTTGCGGCCTGCCAGCACCTTGGTCTTTGCCATGGTGATGGGAGTCTCGATCTCCACCTCTTCCAGAGGCAGGTCACGGGTAGCCTCATAGCACAGCAGAGTGGCGATCTCGCCCACGAGGTCACGGAACTCCTTGGTGCCGGTCTGCTTGTTGCGCAGAATGCTCAGTTTGTGCTGCAGCAGCGGATGCTCAACGATCATAGGGGTCATAATACACTCTCCTTATATTGTGAATAGATATTGGAATACTAAGGGATAACCTCTCAGTCTCGCTCGCGCTCGACAGCTCCCCTACCGAGGGGAGCCTCTGGCGAAGAGGGAAAGCTTTACCAGAATGCCAAGGCCTCTCCTCGATAGGAAAGGTGGCAGCGCGGCAGCGCTGACGGAGAGGTTAACGGTTTTCAATGGCCATCAGCTTTGCGATGCGCTTCTCGTGGCGGCCGCCCTCGAACTCGGTGTTGAGGAAGATGTCCACCAGCTGGCAGGCGAGGCCGGGGCCGACGACACGGCCGCCCATGCACAGGGCGTTGGCGTCGTTGTGGCGGCGGGTATACTCGCAGCTGAAGCTGTCAGAGCAGCAGCAGGCACGGATGCCCCTGACCTTGTTTGCGGCCATGCTGATGCCCACACCGGTGCCGCAGAACAGCAGCGCCTTGCTGCACTGGCCGCTCACCACGGCGTCGCAGGCAGGCAGAGCCATGTCAGGGTAGTCCACGCTGGCGGTGCTGTGGGTGCCGAAGTCGATGTACTCCAACCCCAGCTCGTCCAGATGGGCCTTGACGGCCTCTTTCAGTTCAAATCCGCCGTGGTCGGCGGCAAGTGCGATGGGTTTCGTCATTGGTGTTGATCCTTTCCCTTTGCAGTATCTTCCGGTATTTCGGTACGGGCAGCTTCTGCGGCCAGACGCTCGGCCCGCTCCCGCTCGGCCTGGCTCAGCCGGTGATAATCCGGCAGCAGAGCCTCGGGCAGGACGGCTTCGCCCCGCTGAGCCATCTGCTCTGCCACATAGGCCACCGCAGCGGCACGGCCATTGCGGAGAGCCGGCGGTACACAGAGCACGCCCGGGACATTGCCATATTTATTATAACACAGAGCCGCGCCATCACCAACAAAAAACAGAGGCTTTTTGCAATTTTCTACAAACTCGGCCAAGTCGGCAACGGCGCGGGCATCGTCGTCCATCAGACGCTCGTGGGTCTCAAGGTCGAAAGCCGCGCTGTACACCTGCGCACGGCGGGCATCCAGCGCACAGAGCACGGTGCCGCAGCCGGTGTGGGCCGCCGCCAGCGCTTCCAGCGTGGACACCGGGGCGCAGAGCGTCTCCCGGGGGAAGGCCAGACCCTTCACCGCCGCCAGTCCGATGCGCAGGCCGGTAAAGCTGCCGGGGCCGGCATTGACGCCGTAGAGGTCGATGTCCTTGCAGCCCATGCCGCAGAGCTTGAGACAGTGGTCGATGAGGGGCATCAGGGTCTCGCTGTGGGTCATGCCCGCGTCGAGATAGCACTCGTAGAGCAGACGGTCGTCCTGCAGAAGGGCCACGCCCACGGTCTTGCCCGCCGTATCCACGGCTAAGATGTTCATACTTCCACCCCCTCGATGGTGATGCGGCGGGTGGTGTCGTCCACCCGCTCGATGTTGATGTGGATGGGGTCTTCCAGCGCCAGCAGGTCGGCGAAGTTCTCGCTCCACTCTGCCGCCACCACAGCGCCCTCATCCAGATAGTCGTAGAACCCTGCCGCGCACAAATCGTTCTCCGTGGAGATGCGGTATAAATCAAAGTGCGCGAAGGGCCGCGGCCCGCGGTAATAGTTCACGATGGCGAAGGTCGGGCTGCTGACCGGGTCGGTGCAGCCGAGACCTCTGGCAATGCCCTCGCAGAAGGCCGTCTTGCCCGCGCCAAGCCCGCCGGTAAAGGCGATGAGCGCCCCGGGCGCAAGATGCTGCGCCACCTGCGCCCCCAGTGCCACCGTCTCCTCGCGGGAGTGGGTGATAAATTCAGACATGGGTATCCTACCTCATATGCGTTTCTATAAAAAAGGGACGGCAGAGTCCTGCCGTCCTGTTCTGCCGTCCCTTAGTATAAACTATTTCTGTCAAAAGTGCAACGCTCAGGCCGCGCTTTCGAGCACATCGGCCAGCATATCTTCCGCGGCCTCCGCGCGTTCCTCGAGCGAGAAGTTTTCCGGCACATTCAGCCGGGCGTTCTCGTCTCCGTAGAGCACCAGATACGCTGCGGCGGCGTGGGGGCGGCGTCCGCCCTGCTCCGTATACCAGATGATGTCGTTCTCGCCGTAGGTATCCTTTGCATGGGCCAGCGCCCTGCCGATGGTCTGTCCCATCGCAAGATGGTTGACGGTATCCCAGAGCATACTGCGGGAGTAGACCGTATAGACGTTGTTCACATAGCCCAGCACAGTCCGTGCGCCGCCCGCCAGCAGCGCTTCGGCCATCGACTCATCCACGCTGTTCGTGACGCCCAGGAACTCACAGGTCTCGGAGTAGATGATGGTATTGCTGAGCTGGCCCGAGCGGTACGCATTGCGGAAGAAATCCGCTGTGACGCAGTAAAGGCCGTTGAGCTTGATGATGCGGTGAGCCAGCAGGTCAAAGCCGTAGATGATGTCTTTATACAGCGTGGACGCTTCTGTCAGCAGGATGATGGGCTCGGTCCGGGTGTGCTTCCGGAACGTACCGTAGCTGTAAGTATAGTAGGCACCGTGGGCGCTCAGGATACACAAATCGTATTTGTTCATCCGGCGCAGGTCCGACAGGGTCACCCGGGTGTTCATCGTCGTGCGCAGGCCCATGCCTTCCCAGAAGCCCTGCATATAGGAATAATACGGAAAGCGGGAGCTGTTCACCGTATTATCGAAGGCATAATAGATAGCGGCACGGCCGATCGTCTCAGGCAGAGCGTTCTCCCGGTACTGCCGGGCCTCCGCAGCCTGCCGGACATCGTCGGTCAGGGGCATCTCGGTGCGGGGAGTGCGTTGAGCAATGTCCCTCGGGGCGCGCAGGCCGTTGTCTCCGGCGTCAAAGGTCATCTCGTCCAGCTCGTCGGGCAGAGTGAGCAGGATGCCGCCCAGCACGCCGCAGCGGTAGGTAAAGCTGACCATCCCGTTCTCCTCGTCGGTGCGGATGGAGTCCCGGCGCACCAGCCCCTTCCGGGCCAGCTCATCCAGCTCCGCAAGGGCCGCGGTGAGCCGTTCTTCCCGGGACATCTGCTCGTATTCGCCGCTGCCGGTCAGGGCCGTCACAGCGGCGTCTGCCTGCTGCATCCCGGCGGCATCGTCGGTGGTGAGGGTGAGCTTTGCCGTATCCTGCACCTCGCCCGCTCCGTCTGCCGCCCATGCGGCGGGAGCCAGCACAGCCGTCAGCACCAGTGCCAGTGCGCAGACCGCGCACAAAATTCGATGGCGTTGTTCCTTCATGTAAAAACTGTTCCTCCAAGAACGCCGGGGACCGGCCATTTACCGCCCCGGTACGTTTCATTTTAGAGGGCATATCGGCCTTTGTCAAGCGTTCTGCGCCGATTTTGCAAAGCTGTCACAACCGGCCATCTTGCGCGCCTCTCTCCCCTGCTGTATAATAAGGTATATTGGGGATCATGCCCGGCTGTGAGGCGGGGTTTCGAGGAAGCTGTCTTCGTAAGCGGAGTGCAATGCTCAGAAAACGGCTTCCCAAGGATACAGAAAGGTGGTGCTTTTTTGGAAAGCATTCAGCGATATTGGAAACGGACAGACAAGATGTACCTGCTGCTCTGCCTGTTCAGCAGCGCGATGGCGGTGCTGGCGCTGTCGTCGTGGGCGGCGAAACAGGGCAGCGGCTTTGCCGTGGATGAGCTCACCGGCCAGATCACCGGCATCGGCGACTACCGCCGGGCCGTGGTGCAGGCGGGCGCAGCGGCCATCGGCATCCTGGCGGCCATCCTTCTGTCCAACATCGACTACCGCAGCCTCGTCAATGTCTGGCCCGTCCATGTGGTCCTCACATGGGGCCTCGTGCTGCCCACGCTGGTCATCCGCAACGTGACCCTCGGCCCGCTGACCATCGGCTACAACGCGGGCGACACCGACAACTATTCCTGGTACAAGCTGGGCGGCTTCACCTTCCAGCCTACCGAGCTGGCAAAGATAAGCTTCATCCTCACCTTCGCCATGCATCTGAACAATGTCCGCAGCCGCCTCAATGAGCCGAAAGAGCTGGGCAAGCTGCTGCTCCATCTCTTCGTGCCGATCGGCATCATCCACATCCAGGGTGACGACGGTACGGCCATCATCTACGGCATCATCGGCTGCTGTATGCTCTTTGCCGCCGGGCTGAGCTGGAAGTATATCATCGGGGCCTTCGCTGCCCTCGCAGCGGCGGCAGCGGCGGCCTTCGCCTTCTTCAGCGACAAGATCGGCAAGGGCTACCAGTGGTACCGCATCCTTGCGGTCATCGACCCCAACAACGAGACGGGCTGGGCGCCCAGCGAGACGGTCTGGAAGAACATCATCTACCAGCAGCAGCGGGGCGAGATCGCCATCGGCTCGGGCGGCATCTTCGGCAACGGCTTCTTCGACGGCCGCTACTACAGCGTCCCCAACGCCCACAATGACTTCATCTTCAGCTGGATTGGCAATGCGGCAGGCTTCGTGGGCTGCTGCGTGGTGCTGGGCGTGCTGCTGGCCATCATCATCAAGACCTTCGCCACCGGAGCGTGCAGCGAGGATATGCTGGGCTCCTTCATCTGTGCCGGCATCGGCGGCGCGTTCATGGCCCAGATATTCGTCAATGTCGGCATGAACCTCCGCCTTTTGCCGGTCATCGGCGTCACCCTGCCCTTCTACTCGGCGGGCGGCAGCTCGGTGCTCATGCTGTATATCTGCGTGGGGCTGGTGCTGTCGGTGTATATGCACAATACGAAAAAACTGTTTGGTTAAATCTCTCTCAGAACAGGCGCTGTCCTTCAGCGCCTGTTTTTATTTTTTCGGGCTTTTCCCGACCTCCGGCGTGTAACCCCGTCAAATTCCCCGGTTTTATCCAATTATCTTAGGCAAAACGACGATTTCCCAAGGAAGCGCTTGACATCATGCGGGGGGGGGGTATAATAACTTGAACCTCCGCATCCGGACGGAGGAAATATTTTGTTCAACACCGGATAAGGAGGTCTTTTGTATGAAATCCGCCAAAAAAATTCTCGCCCTCATCTTTGCAGGCGTCATGGCTCTGGCCCTGCTCACCGGCTGCGGCAAGGCAACGTCTCTGAACCGTACTATAGCTGAAGGTTTGGCAGAGTACCATAAGTCGGAACTCGCTCAACTGGGGGGAAATAACAATAATATCTCCGTCAGCTATCAGGTTCCCGAGCTCCGCCGTGATATCGCCCCCCTGTTCGATGAAAACTGGATCACCAAAGGTCGCAATGGTGATATCCTTAACAGCAACCACATGGTCAACGGTAAGAGGGTCGAAGATACCCTGACGGACATCCTGAGCCCCTACATTTCCGCTACTTCCGCCGTCACCTTCCAGGCGGCGGATGTCACGGATGTCAAAACCCCGTTCATGGAAGCCTTAAATTTGACCAACTCGAGGATAACTTTCGACAACAACATTCAGTCGATTGACCCCGCCTCTGTCACCAGCATGAAAATCGAAGTCACTCACAAAACCGTCAATGGCCGCACCTACGCCCTTGCTGTGATGATTGCAGAGAGTTAAACCTTTCCCCCTGCCCCGGAGCCCTGCGGCCCGGGGCTTTTTTGCACCCCGGCCAGAACAAAAAAACATCCCCTGCAGCCTTTCCGGCCATTGCCCGGCCGGGCCCTGCAGGGGATGCTTTTTTGTTGCAGAAAATGCGCCTTACTTCAGCACTGCGCCGAGGTTTGCGCTGGTGACCATGCGGGCGTAGCGGCTCAGCCAGCCGGTCTTGATGTTGGGCTCGGGAGCGACATACTTTGCCTTGCGCTTGGCCAGCACCTCATCGGGCACTTCCAGCGTGATGCTGGCGTTGGGGATGTCGATGTGGATGGTGTCCCCTTCCTCAACAAGGCCGATGGGGCCGCCGGAAGCGGCCTCCGGGCTGACGTGGCCAATGGCAGCGCCGCGGGAAGCGCCGGAGAAGCGGCCATCGGTGATGAGGGCCACGGTCTTGTCCAGCTTCATGCCGGCCAGAGCGGAGGTGGGGTTGAGCATCTCACGCATACCGGGGCCGCCCTTGGGGCCTTCGTAGCGGATGACCACCACGTCGCCCGGGACGATCTTGCCCGCATAGATGGCGGCGATGGCCGTTTCCTCGCTGTTGAAGACGCGGGCCGGGCCGGAGTGCTCCTGCATCTCGGGGGCCACGGCGCTGCGCTTGACGACGCAGCCATCGGGGGCGATGTTGCCCCACAAGATCTGCAGGCCGCCGGTCTGAGAATAGGGAGCATCGATGGGACGGATGGCCTTGTCGTTCAGGATGTGAGCGCCCTTGATGTTTTCGCCGAGGGTCTTGCCGGTGACGGTGGGGACATCGAGGTCCAGCAGGCCCTTCTTGGCCAGCTCTGCCTGCACGGCAGGGATGCCGCCGGCGGCGTAGAGGTCGGGCATATGGGTGGGGCCTGCGGGGGCCAGATGGCAGAGGTTCGGGGTCTTGGCGCTTATCTCATTGAAAAGCTTCAGGTCGATGGGCACACCGGCCTCGTAGGCGATGGCCAGCAGGTGGAGGACGGTGTTGGTGGAGCAGCCCAGCGCCATATCGCAGGTCAGCGCATTGCGGATGGAGCGCTCGTTGATGATCTGGCGGGCGGTGATGCCCTTCTTCACCATATCCATGACGGCCATACCGGCGTGTTTTGCCAGCAGCAGGCGCTTGGAGTAGACGGCGGGGATGGTGCCGTTGCCGGGCAGTGCGATGCCGATGGCCTCGCACAGGCAGTTCATGCTGTTGGCGGTGTACATGCCGGAGCAGCTGCCGCAGCTGGGGCAGCAGTTGCAGGTGCAGTCTTCCAGCTGCTCGTCGGTGATCATGCCGGCCTTATAGGCGCCCACGGCCTCGAACATCTTGGAAAGGCTGACTTCCTCGCCGCCGTAGGTGCCGGCCAGCATGGGGCCGCCGGAGCAGACCACGGCAGGCACATCCATGCGGACAGCGGCCATGACCATGCCGGGAACGATCTTATCGCAGTTCGGCACCAGCACCAGACCGTCCAGCTGATGAGCCATCAGCATGGTCTCCACGCTGTCGCAGATGAGCTCGCGGGAAGCGAGGCTGTACTTCATGCCCACATGGCCCATGGCGATGCCGTCGCAGACGCCGATGGCCGGGATGAGGATGGGGGTGCCGCCTGCCATCTGGACGCCTGCCTTGACGGCGTCGGCGATCTTATCCAGATTCATGTGGCCGGGGACGATCTCGCTGTAGGCACTCACCACACCGATGAGGGGGCGGTCCAGCTCTTCCGGGGTGTAGCCCAGGGCGTAAAACAGGCTTCGGTTGGGCGCGCGCTCCGAGCCTTTGGTCACGTTGTCACTTCTCATAGTCTATCCTCTCTTTTGACAAAAGAGTGCCAGCCCGGCTCAAACACCGGTGCTGGCACCTTGGTAAAATCAAACTCTTACTTCTTCAGCCAGCTCATCATGCCGCGCAGCTCTGCGCCCACCTTCTCGATGGGGTGCTCGGCCTCCATGCGGCGCTGAGCGAGGAAGTGGACCTTGCGGCCGCCGTTGGGGCTCATCTCGGTCAGGAACTCGGAGGCGAAGGTGCCGTCCTGGATCTCGGTCAGGACCTTCTTCATCTCCTTGCGGGTCTCAGCGGTGATGAGGCGCTTGCCGGTGCGGTAGTCGCCGTACTCAGCGGTGTTGGAGATGGAGTAACGCATCTTGGAGAAGCCGCCCTCGTTGATGAGGTCAACAATGAGCTTCATCTCATGGCAGGTCTCGAAGTAGGCCATCTCGGGCTCGTAGCCAGCCTCGACCAGAGTGTCGAAGCCAGCGTGGATGAGCTCGCAGACGCCGCCGCACAGGACAGCCTGCTCGCCGAACAGGTCGGTCTCGGTCTCCTCCTTGAAGGTGGTCTCGAGGATGCCGGCACGGCCGGCACCGATGCCGGAAGCGTATGCCAGAGCGATGTCCTTCGCCTTGCCGGTGAAGTCCTGCTCGACACAGATCAGAGAGGGGCAGCCCTCGCCCTCGGTGTACAGGCGGCGGACGATGTGGCCGGGACCCTTGGGGGCGATCATGATGACGTCAACATTCTTGGGGGCGGTGATGGTCTTGAAGTGGATGTTGAAGCCGTGTGCGAAAGCCAGAGCCTTGCCCTCGGTCATGTAGGGAGCGACCTGCTTGTTGTAGATGTCAGCGCACAGCTCATCGGGGACCAGCATCATGACGACGTCGCCGGCCTTGGCAGCCTCCTCGACCTCCATGACCTTGAAGTTGGGATGAGTTGCAGCGAACTCAGAAGCCTTTTCCCAGTGAGCAGAACCCTTGCGCAGGCCGACAACGACATTGACGCCGCTCTCAGCGAGGTTCTCGGAATGTGCGTGGCCCTGGCTGCCGAAGCCGATGACAGCGACGGTCTTGCCGTCCAGCACGCCGAGGTTGCAGTCGGAATCGTAGTATTTCTTGATAGCCATGGTAGTTGTTCTCCTTTTGTTTTTTACTTATTTCAGTATAAGAATGAATGATAAGCATCGTATATTTTTCGCTCACTGGGGAGCGGAAAAGCAACTTAGCGGCATCTCGTGCCGGGCAGCGGGAGCTGTGCCTCTCTTACCTCCTGCGCGGGCTTCTGCATATGCTGATGCATCCCGCCGCGCTCGAGGGCGGTGACGCCGGTGCGGCACTGCTCCAGGATCTGATAGTCCGACATGAGCTTCAAGAAGGCGTCGATTTTCTCGGGACGGCCCGTCAGCTCAAAGACCATGCTGTCGGGCGACAGGTCGATGATCTTTGCCTTGTAGATACCGGCGATCTCCCGCAGCTCTGCGCGGTTGGTGACATTTGCCATCACCTTGAGCAGGAGCAGCTCCCGCTCGAGGGCGGTGGACTCGTTGAGTACGAAGACCTGACGGGTGACTTCCAGACGATTGGTCTGGAGGATGAGCTGCTGGAGCTCCTTTTCGGTACCCGAGACGGAAACGGTGATGCGGCTGACTGTGGGGTCGTTGGTGGCCGAAACGGTCAGGCTGTCGATATTGAAGCCTCTGCGGCAGAACAGGCTGGACACCCGGGCCAGAACGCCGCTCTGGTTGTCCACCAGCAGGCTGATGACCCTGCGCTGATTGGATTCCATGTCGCTGTGTCCTCCTTATTTCATGATGATGTCGTTGATGTCGCCGCCGCCGGGGATCATGGGCAGGACCTTTTCGTCCTTGTCGATCATGCATTCGATCCAGGTGGGGCCTTTCTGCTTCAGAGCGTCGGCGAATGCCTCCTGGAACTGAGCCAGATTCTCACAGTGGTAGCCCTTGAGGCCGAAGCCCTCGGCCAGCTTGACGAAGTTGGTCTTGCGGTGGGGGTCGGTCTGGGAGAAGCGCTTGCCGTAGAAGGCGGTCTGCCACTGGCGCACCATGCCAAGCACCTGATTGTTGAAGATGACGGTGATGATGGGCAGCTCGTAGCTGACAGCAGTGCAGGCTTCGTTGAGGTTCATGTGGAAGGAGCCGTCGCCGGTGAACATGACCACCCGCTGGTCGCGGCCCAGCGCCATCTGTGCGCCGATGGCTGCGCCGTAGCCGAAGCCCATGGTGCCGAGGCCGCCGCTGGTGATGAAGCCGCGGCTCTTGGTGTGGCGGATGTACTGTGCCGCCCACATCTGGTGCTGGCCCACATCGGTGACGTAGACCGCCTCGGGGCCGCACTGGTTGCAGACCTCGCCGATGACCTGATGGGGCATCAGGCGGGAGGCGTCGGATACCGGGTGGTAATCCTGTGCCTGCCACTCGTGGATCATCTTTATCCAGTCGGGATGCTTCTTGTCCTCGATCATCGGGAGCATGGCGTTCAGCACATAGGCGGCGTCGCCCACGATGGCAAGGTCAACATCCACGTTCTTGCCCAGCTCGCTGGCGTCGATGTCGATCTGGATGATGGTCGCATTCTTGGCGAAGGTCTTGGGGTTCAGGGCCACGCGGTCGGAGAAGCGGGCGCCCACCGCAATAAGGACATCGCAGTCGGCCACCGCCCGGTTCGAGGTGTAGCAGCCGTGCATACCCACCATGCCGATGTTCATCGGGTCGCCGTAAGGCACGACGCCTGCGGCCATCAGGGTATAAGCGGCCGGGATCTCAGCCTTTTTCAGAAGGTCACGCAGGGGCTGGCAGCTGGCCGCCGAGCGGACGCCGCCGCCGAAGTAGACCAGCGGGCGCTGTGCGCCGTTGATGATCTCTGCCGCCCACTTGACCTGCTCTTCGTTGAAGGTGGTCACGGTGCGGATGGGCTCCGGCTTTTTCGGGGTGAACTCACACACCGCAGCGGTGACATCCTTCGGGATGTCCACCAGCACCGGGCCTTTGCGGCCGCTCTGGGCGATGCGGAAAGCCGCACGCATGGTGTCGGCCAGGTCTTCGACCCGGCGCACCGTGAAGTTGTGCTTGGTGATGGGCATCGTGATGCCCTCGATGTAGGCTTCCTGGAAGCCGTCCTTGCCCAGGCCCTCCGTGGCCACGTTGCCGGTAAAGGCCACCATCGGCACAGAGTCCATATAGGCGGTGGCGATGCCGGTGACGAGGTTCGTTGCGCCCGGGCCGCTGGTGGCCAGCACCACGCCGGTGCGGCCCGTTGCACGGGCGTAGCCGTCCGCCGCGTGGGATGCGCCCTGCTCGTGGGCGGTCAGCACATGGGTGATGCGGTCGGCGTTTTTGTACAGCTCGTCGTAGAGGTTCAGCACTGCGCCGCCGGGGTAGCCGAAGAGGGTGTCCACCCCCTGCTCACAGAGCACCTCCACAAAGATTTGAGAACCGTTCAACTGCATGGCGAGTTTCTCCTGTTTCCGTTTCCAATTTCCACTTTACACACTTTTTTCCCAACACTCTCAGAAGCAGTACCTGATACCTGATAAACAAAAGGTCTCTGTCTCCTTATCCAAGAGACAAAGACCTGGAATCAATCCAAAACTCTCTGCGGTACCACTCTCGTTGACGCTTTCCGCGCCCTCTCACGGGCTTCCAACAAAGCCCTGCGCTCTAACGGCCGCCACCGGCTCTGCTTAGCAGACGTCCCATATATCGTCCTTCAGCAGGCTGCTCCGGGAGGATTCCGCGCCGGGCCGCCTGCTGCCTTGCATCGTCCGGCAGCTCTCTGAAAAGCGGGTATCCTGCGTTACTTTTTCCCATCTGTGCATTTGTTGGGTCAATTATACTATAAATCGGGCCGTTGTCAATCGACGATTTGTAACGTGAATCATGGCAAACATGAAGATAATTAAACACCATCTTGCGCAGGGCCTTACATCGCTGTATAATTCTGAGTAACCGACTTTACTTAAAGCATAGCCTCTCCCTTTGGGAGAGGTGTCATTGCCTGCGATGACGGAGAGGGCAAGGCCGCTGGCAAAGCCACACAAGCTCAGCGATCGTATCACTCTGACAAAGAGCCTGCCTATCGCTGTGCGGTGGGCTTTATCGCACAGTGCTTGCCCTCTCAGGCGCTCCCGCGCCAGCTCTCCCAAAGGGAGAGCCAATTATAGAAAGGGATATTATGAACCTCACAGAATGGAACGCCCGGCTCCACGGGCTGGTCATCTTCCGCGCCCTGCTGGATGATGACGTCATTGCAAAATTTGTTGACCTCACCGACCGGATGGCCGCTGCCCCCCAGAGCACGGGAGCCGTGTGCGACGCGGCCGCTTCCTTCGAAGCAGCCCTCTTCGAGCACACCACCAACTTTGGCGAATACCTTTCCGCTGCCGTCCTCGAAGCCGAGACGGTCTGCGTCCGGCAGGCAGCTGTCAGCGAAGTGCCGCCCGTCTTGCAGACTGCACTGGACAATGAGCTGGACTTCCTGCGGCAGCTGTGCAGCCTGACGCTGGACGAGCTTCTGGACGCCGCCGGTGCCGCCGACAAGCTGCCTTTCCTGCCCCGGTGGGAGACGAAGGCCATCGACCTCCACGCCGCCTACGCCCAGCGGATGAGCGAGGTGGGCAAAAAGGGCTGCGGCATGTTCGCCAAGCACCACGTCTTCACGGTCGAGAACGGCCAGCTGGTGCCGGTGCGCTACCCCGACCCCCAGCGCCTCGACGAGCTGCCGGGCTATGAGCAGGAGCGGGAGAAGGTCATCGCCAACACCCGCGCCCTGCTGGCCGGGATGCCCGCCAACAATGTCCTGCTCTACGGCGACGCCGGTACGGGCAAGTCCAGCACCGTCAAGGCCATCGCCAACGAGTTCGCCGCCGACGGCCTGCGCCTCGTGGAAGTCAAGAAGAACCAGCTCTATCAGATCCCCGATCTGATGGACAAGCTGGCGGCGAACCCGCTGAAGTTCATCCTCTTCATCGACGATTTGAGCTTCACGGCCAACGACGACAACTTTGCGGCCCTGAAAGCCATCCTCGAGGGCAGCGTGGGCGGCAGAGCCCGGAACATCGCCGTTTACGCTACCTCCAACCGCCGCCACCTCATCAAGGAGACCCTCTCCGACCGCACCGGCGATGACATCCACGAGGCCGACACCCGTCAGGAGCTGATGAGCCTTTCGGCCCGGTTCGGCCTCACTGTCACCTTCCAGCGGCCCGAGAAAGCCCGGTTCGAGGTCATCCTCACCGAGCTGGCCAAACAGCACGGCATCGAGATGCCCCACGACGAGCTGCTGACCAAGGCCGAAGCCTTCGCCATCCGTGCCGGAGGCCGCAGCCCCCGCGTCGCCAAGCAGTTCATCGAGCAGTGCGCCGCAGGAGTGCAGAAGTAAATAAAAGGAACGATTCAGATCTTTGAGAGTTCCCTCATGGAATCCCTCTGGAGGCATTCTCTTCGGATGCCCCGGACCACAGCGCCGGGATCCTGCAAAAAATGCGAGATCTCATACCGCGCAAAAGCGCGGCCCTTATCCGAGACGAAGATTTTCCCCTCCGCAAAGCTCACGGTGAAGCCCCGGAATTCAAATGCAAGGCCGTTGTCCGGTTCGTTGATGGTGTCGCCCCAGACGGCCCGCTTCAGGGCCGAACAAAGGCGGTATTCCTCTTCCGTGCGGAGCCAGAGTTCCGGCGTCTGGACACTGTGCTCCAGCAGGAACAGGTTGGTAAAATCCCTTACAAAGCCCGTTTCTTTGGCCTCGATGGGCCGATTCAGCTGCTTCCATTCCCGGATGTCGAAGCGGTAATAAAGGTTTTCTTCCGTCCCTCTCCGGGGGCTGACCTCTGTGATAGCGCTCCGGCGGACGGCGCTGCATTTCGTGACTTCGCCGTAGTACCGGACACCTGCCTGTGCGCCGAACACATACTGTGACTGGTAAAGGGCCACATAGCGGATAGGAAAATCGCTGTCCTGCAGGCGCTCTGCGGGGATGTAATAAAAGCAGTCCTTCCGGCAGATATCCAACTGCTGCAGGCTGCGCATGGTGCCGACGAGTACATCCCGCACGGCCCAGTCCACCGCGTTCAGCTTCGCTTCCAGTCGCTCCGAATGCAGGTCCATCCACTGCCGCCTCCTCTCGTGAGCGCTCTCACCAAACAGCGTCCACATCCGACATCCCATAGATCTGTTCCATTATAGCATATCCTCCCTCTCCTTTTGGAGGATTCCATTCCCGCAGTTCAATTTTATCACCCTGCACAAAATTCAGCGATAAATTTTTACGTCTTCACTCTTTCGGGGCAGCAGCGTCTGACCTCAAACAAGAAAAACGCAGCGGCATTCCATGCCGCTGCGTTTTCCATTTGAGAAATTCTGACAAATAAAGCTCCGCTTTCCGCAGCCCCCAGCGTCCAGAAAACTGGGCACATATCACAGTCTGGGACGCTGGTCCTTCTGTTTATTCTCTGGGCTGTCACAGGGGAAGGTCCGGCCCGGAGGCCAGATGGATAAAAGCACGCATCTCCCGGGTACAGCACTTGTCGCAGTGGTAGAACATCTGGCGGTACATGGTGAGCCGGAAGTCCGACACCTCCAGGATCCGCAGTCCCCCCCTTGCAGCGGACTCCGTCACCGCAAAACGGGGCAGCAGCGAAATGCCGGAGGAACGTTCCAACATTTTAATAATAAAGGCAGTGTCACTGATCTCCAGCGCCGGGGTCAGCTCGATCTGCCGGGAGGCCAGAAAGTTATCAAAGGTGTGGCGGTAGTTGGCATTGCGCTCTGTGAGGAAAAAGGGCTTGTCCAGCAGTTCCTCCACCCGGTAGGGGCCCGGGTGGCCCAGGTCCAAGCCCGGAGAGGCCACGAACACCACCTCCTCCGGCACCTCGTTGCACTTGTGCCAGCTGTTGGAGTAGCGAGGCTCATCCAGAATGCAGATCAGATCCACATCTCCTCGCTCCATTTTTTCGATCAGTTCCTCCGGGGAGCCGGTGGTGACACGCAGGCTCACCCCGGGGTTTTCCCGTCGGAACTGCCGCATCAGCCCGGGCAGACGGAAAAAAACAGAGAGACTCCAGAGTGCCGATATGCAGACATCCGTTCAGGTCCGTATCGTCGCTCATGGCCTGACGGGCACTGTGGATGGTATCCAGAACGGAATGGGCATATTCCAAGAAACGACGTCCCTGTGCAGTCAATATTACCCGCTTGCCCATGCGATCAAACAGCCGCACGCCCAATTCTTCTTCCAGCGCCTTGATCTGCACTGTCACGGCAGACTGGGAATAGCCCAGACTTTCCGCAGCCTTGGAAAAGCTCTGGAACTGGGCCGCACGGATCAAAGTGTTCAGCTGACGCACTTCCATGGCAAAGCTCCTTTACCATTAAGATTTTTAAACTATAAATTTATTTTTATGAATTTGAATCATGTGTATGTATATGTTAAACTAAATGTGTCAACACGTCAAGGTTTATTTTGACGTTTCAGAAAATCGGTCGAATGCTTTGAGGGGAAAGAGAGCACCGCAGGGCACCTGACCGAGTGGAAAAAAGGAGGAAAATTCTCTATGGAAAAGAAAAAAGCGAAGCTCGGATTGCTGCCAAAGCTGGTCATCGCCATTGTGCTGGGCATCATCATCGGCCAGTTCTTCCCGGTGTGGTTCTGCCGCGTGGTCGTTACCGCATCTGGAATCTTCAGCTCGTTCCTGAAGTTCATCATCCCTCTGATGATCGTGGCCTATGTTACCATGGGTATCGCTGATTTGAAGAGCGGCGCAGGTAAGCTGCTCATCATCACTGTGGCACTGGCCTACGGTTCCACCCTGATCGCCGGCTCTGCATCCTATCTGGTGTCTGCCAGCCTGTTCCCTAGCTTTATGAGCGAAGGTGCTCTGGAGCAGATCGCTGCAACTGCTGACAACTCTCTGTCCAGCTACCTCTCCATCTCCATCCCACCGATCCTTGACACTCTCTCTGCTGTTGTTCTGGCCTTTGTGATGGGCCTGTGCCTGTCCACCCTGCGGGGCAAGACCCTCGGCGATACCCTTTATAATGGCATGAAGGATTTCTCCGGCATCATCGATCAGGTCCTGCACTCTATTATCATCCCTCTGCTGCCCCTGTACGTCTGCGGCACCTTTATCGACATGACCAAGTCCGGCAAGACCTTTGCCATTCTGGGCATCCTGTGGAAGGTGTTCCTTGTGGTCATCATCATGCATCTGGTCTGCATCTTCCTGCAGTTCTGCGTTGCAGGTGCTGTGAGCCGCAAGAGCCCCTTCAAGATGATCCGCAACCAGATCCCCGGCTACACCACCGCTCTGGGCACCCAGTCCTCTGCTGCTACCATCCCTGTCAACCTGCAGTGTGCAGCTGCTGACGGCGTCAGCGAGCAGATCCGCAACTTCGTGGTTCCTCTGTGCGCCAACATCCACATGGCAGGCTCCATGATCACCATCACCGCCTGCGCTACCGCTGTCTGCCTGATGAACCAGCTGCCCATCAGCCTGAGCATCGTGGTACCTTTCATCATGACTCTGGGCGTTGCCATGGTGGCTTCTCCCGGCGCTCCCGGCGGCTCCATCATGACCGCTCTGCCCTTCCTGTACATGATCTTTGGTGCTGAGGCCGGCGACCCCAATGGCCCCATCTGCGCTATCATGGTGGCCCTGTACATCACTCAGGACTCCTTCGGCACTGCCTGCAACGTTTCCGGCGACAACGCCATCGGCGTCATCGTGGAGACCATCTACCAGAAGTTTATCAACAAGAGCGGAGCCAAGGTCTGAAACGGTTTTCCGCCCAGACCTTCTGACTGACAGGAGTGATATCCCATGGCATTTATTAGTGTATTCGATGTTCTTGGTCCCAATATGATCGGGCCCTCCAGCTCTCATACTGCCGGTGCGGAGATCATTGCCTATTTGGCCCAGAAGATGATTGCCCCGCCCTTAAAGCGGGTAGACTTCACCCTCTACGGTTCCTTTGCCAAGACCTATCACGGCCACGGCACCGACCGTGCGCTGCTGGGCGGTATCATGGGCTTCTCTGCCGATGATACCCGCATCCGGGACTCTTTCGCCATTGCCACCGAGCGGGGGCTGGCTTACAGCTTTACCCCCAACGAGACCGAGACCGACATCTACCCCAACACGGTGGATATCCGTATGGAGAACGAGGCCGGGCAGGTCATGACCGTGCGAGGCGAGTCTCTGGGCGGCGGCAAGGTCCGCATCGTGGGCATCAACGGCGTGGCAGTAGACTTCTCCGGTGAGTACAATGCCCTCATCGTGGTGCAGCGTGATAAGCCCGGCGTGGTGGCACATATCACCAAGATCCTCAGTGAGCGGGGCGTGAATATTGCCTTCATGCGTCTGTTCCGTGAAGGAAAGGGACACAAAGCCTATACCATCGTGGAATCGGACCAGCATCTGCCGGAGGGCGTAGCCCAGCTGCTACTGGAGAACCCCAATATCAACGACGTGATGATCGTGCAGCCGTAAGGAGGAGCAGACTGGATGAACATGGATTTTAACTCCGCAGAAAAGCTGCTGGAGCTGTGTGAGCAAAACCAGCTGCCTATTTCTGAAGTAATGCGTCAGCGTGAGTGCATTCTGGGCGAAATGCCCCGGGATGCCGCTGACCACCGCATGAACAAAGCATGGGAGATCATGCGGACCTCTGCCACTCAGCCCCTGAAAAAGCCCATCAAGTCCATGGGCGGACTCATTGGCGGCGAGGCCAAAAAGCTGGAGGCTCATTACGGTCGCAAAAAGAGCATCTGCGGTGACGTGCTGGGCAAGGCCATGACCTACGCCATGGCAGTGCTGGAGGTGAACGCCTCCATGGGGCTGATCGTAGCGGCTCCCACTGCAGGTTCTGCAGGCGTGGTGCCGGGCATGATGCTGGCCCTTCAGGAGTGCTACCGCATCTCCGACCAGCGCATCATGGACGCTCTGTACAACGCCGGTGCTGTGGGCTATCTGGCTATGCGAAATGCCACGGTGGCAGGTGCTGTAGGCGGCTGTCAGGCTGAGATAGGCGTTGCGTCTGCCATGGCAGCCTCTGCAGCCGTGGAACTCATGGGGGGTACCCCCCAGCAGTGTCTGGATGCAGCCTCTACCGTGCTGATGAACATGCTGGGTCTGGTATGTGACCCGGTGGGCGGTCTGGTGGAATACCCCTGCCAGAACCGCAACGCTGCCGGTGTAGCCAACGCCTTGGTGGCAGCAGAGATGGCCCTCAGCGGCATCCACCAGCTGATCCCCTTTGATCAAATGCTGGATACCATGTACACCGTGGGCCGCCACCTGCCTGCCGAACTGCGGGAGACCGCCTTGGGCGGCTGCGCTGCTACCCCTGCCGCCTGTGCCGCTTGCGGCCACTGCGGCTAAAACAACCCCCAAGCCATGTAAAAGGGATTCACTGCTCAACCTCGAGCAGTGGATCCCTTTTTGTGTTCTTTGCCATAGAACGATGCACAGAGGGCCCTATGTAAGCTGGGCGTATGCCTGGGCAGAGGTGAAGAAGCCGTGCCTTACACCTATACCACCCCGAAATGGGACTACAATCCGCAGACCCGACGCCGTGAAAAGATCGGCGTGGAAGAGCGCACCGTAGAAGCAGCCTCTATGTTCGATGTGAATAAGGCTATCATGCAGGCGGCAGAGTTTGCCGCCACCCATGAGGGAATGTGCGCTGACTGCTATAAAGCCACCAGATTGAACGCAGCATAATAAAACTGCTCTATTTCGATGTCACTTGATTCTTGTATGATTCTATATTTCATGGTACACTTACAGTAGTAAGTTCTGAAAGCTCTCCTCTGTGAGCGGAAAGGAGCATTGCATGGCAGATTTGCAGTTTCCTGTTGGAATCTCGAATTTCTCAGAGATTCGTACCAAAGGATATTATTATATTGATAAGACCCATCTGATTGCAGAGATTCTGGATGGCGGCATTCCCAAAGTCAACTTGATCACTCGTCCTCGCCGTTTCGGAAAATCTCTCGGTATGAGCACTCTCGCAAATTTTCTGGACATCCGCAAAGACAGCAAGCAGATGTTTGAGGGATTGGCGATCTCCAAAAATACAAAGCTTTGCAAAAAATGGATGAACCAGTGTCCTGTGGTATTTTTCTCTTTCAAGGATACGGACGGTCTGACCTTTGAAAGTGCCTATGGAATGCTGTGCATGAAGCTGGCATTTGCATTTCAGGATTATCAGTTTCTTTTGGATGACGATGCCATTTCTGACGATGACAAAGGCATCTTTAAGCGGATTCTGGGACGCACTGCATCCATGGATGAAACAAAAAGCTGCTTTTTGCTATTGACCCGGATGCTGGAAATCCATTTCAAAAAGTCGGCGGTCGTCATTCTGGATGAGTATGATGTTCCCATTGCCAAAGCCAGCAGCAACGGATATTATTCGCAGATGCTGGATGTGATGCGGGCTATAATGAGCACCACGCTCAAAGACAACACCTCCCTCGACTTTGCTGTTGTTACCGGCTGCCTGAAAATTGCCAAAGAAAGCATTTTTACCGGGACGAACAATTTCGTTTCGGATACGATTCTTTCTCCCCGGTTGAGCGAATCCTTTGGTTTCACACAGGCAGATGTCGATCAAATGCTGAACGATGCCGGTCTTGAATCGCAGTCTGCTGAAATCAAGGCATGGTACGACGGCTATCATTTTGGCGATGTAGACATTTATTGCCCGTGGGACGTGATCAGTTATCTGCGGGATTTCCAGTATGGTATAGCACAGAAGCCGAAAAGCTATTGGAAAAACACCAGTGATAACGCCATCATCCGTTCCTTCATCGACTATGCAGGTGACAATATCACCACAAAGCTCGAAACGCTGATGGCTGGCGGCTCCATCGTTCAGCGTATTGAAGAAAACCTGACCTACGATTATCTGCACTCCTCGGAGGAAAATCTTTGGAGTGTGCTGTATCTGACAGGCTATCTGACCAAGGTGCGGGATAAGGATCTGACAGATTCGCTGCCGGATGGCTGCTCTGCGCTGATGATTCCCAATGCAGAGATTCGGGAAATTTTTGAAACCACTGTAAGCAAATGGTTTGACGACAGTGCAAAGGCATGGAACCGCAGCCCGTTGTTTGATGCAGTCTGGAGCGGAAACAGCGAGGCTCTGACAAAAGAGATGACCAAGCTGCTGCGTATGACCATCAGCTACCATGACTACCGGGAGGATTTTTACCACGCTTTCCTTGCAGGCATCTTTACTGGTGCTGGCTATGTGGTGGAATCCAACAAAGAGCATGGCGAGGGGCGCAGCGATGTTATTGTAAAGGACATCCGCAATGGCCGTGTGGCAATTTTTGAAGCCAAGTATGCCAAAACTCTGGATGCTCTGCCGGATGCCTGTGATACTGCCATTCAGCAGATCAATGACCGGATGTATGCAGCGGACTTCCGGGATGACTACGATGACATCCTCTGTTATGGCATCGCATTCTTCAAAAAGCGCTGCATGGTAAGAAAAAAATAAACACCGTACCCGCCATACCTACACCAGCCTTTGTGATCGCGCAGGTGCCAACAAGGATATCCTGAAACGTGCTGTTGGGCACACACCCAAATCCAAAACGCTGGATGAAGTCTATCTCCATCTGAAAGCCAACCAGATGATCGAAGCCTTTGACAAGGCCGATCAACTGGTCAAAGATGAAGTTTTGGCTCTGCCAGGAGAATAATCTCCACAAACCAGAAAAACCGTCAACGCATGAGATAGCAATCTCTTACGTTTGACGGTTTCTTTTTTACCATAAAAGCACTCTTGCTCTGCGCTGTACCTCTTTTTCGATCATCTTCAAGCGATTTGGCGGCAGATTATAACGTGTCGCTCTGCGGTCAAAGCAGTAGGAGACATTCGTTTAACTTCAATATCCATAGTAACACGGCCGCCTATTGTAATATGTTAGGAACCAGATATAGCAGTCGAACATTACATATTCAGCCTGCACGATGGATTCCGAAGAACGGTTCCACGGTAGAAGCCGGTTTTCCTGTGGCATACGCCTGTTTAAGTCCATAATTTTTCCGCGCAACGGCTTCCACAAAAGCACGGTCTTTTTCCGAAGCATTATAGTAATCCACATTAAACCGTTTACAAGTTGTAAGCAGTTCATCCAGCCACGACATCGTTTCATCTAACATAGGAGAAAACGCAATGTCTATATTATTTGTGTTATATTCCTTCATGTGGTTTCCTCCTTTTTAGAAAAGATACGAAGAGAAAATGTCTTTTGCCGCTTGATCAGCAATCATAAAAGTTTTAGGACCGTCCGGATAAAGCGATGCAACCGGGCGTGCGCCAAAATCCCGGATGTAATGTTGCTCCAAATCGTTTGTTTTGGCTTCAAAAACAATCACGCCGTTGCAATTTGCATCAATGGAAAGCTGGATGCCGAATGCAATCATAGCTTTTCCGATTCCCTGATATTTCTTATGCTTTGTCAGAGTAGGATTGCTCTCCGGTTGGCTTTCGATATAAGCAATATAAACAGCTACGCTTCCCTCCCTAACACGGTAGGCACCAAGTGCAATGATCTCACCAGCTTCCGTTTTTGCGACATACTTTTCTTTCTGCGGGTCAAGGATGAACTCGGTATCCCAAACAGTCTGCCAACCATTTTTTGTGATTTCTAAATCTTCTTTTGTTGCAGCTTCAATCTCTATATTCGTTCGGTTTCCGGTAGTAGATTCCGTTACATAGTATTGTAAAATCATTGTGCTCACCTTCTTTCAATTCTATTATAACGAAAGAGCGCCAAACTTTCAAGAAAGGAAAAAATCTAGCGCTCCAAAAGTTCTCCTGTCATTCTGCACAAAATTCAAGGATAAAATTTTATACCAAAAAATCCGCAAAAATCGGGATTCTGAGGTCATTTTGCCGATCCTCTCCGAATTTTGCTACAGAGCTGCTGCAAACTTGCTACAAACGACTGAAAAGGGAGCCTCCTACACGTTTCATTATCAATATACAAAAGTGGATCCGCTTCACTTTTGCATATCAAAAATCACGTAGGTACAAGAAAAAGCCGCTTACCTTTTCAGGTAAACGGCTTTACGTTTGGTGGAGCATTGTCCACGGCACTCGAACCCAACACTTCCTCACGGGTGACCGTTTTGGCATCATCCGTGAAGTTGAAATTGAGTACGACCCGGTCATCAAAGACGTAGACCGAGTTGACAAAGGTATCAATGATCTGCCGCTGGTGTTCCGTGCTGCCCACGTCACCCTTGCGGAATTTCTCAAGCCAGAACCGAATCCACTCACGGGTCAGGACGGGCTTTTTCAGTTCTTCTTCCAGAATGCTGGTGTTCAGGGCTTCTTTCCGGGCTTCCAATTCGTCTAGCCGCTGCTTGGTGGTCGAGGTCAGGATGCCCTGTTCAATGGCTTCCAGAAGGTTTGCCAGCCGCTTCTCCGTGTCCCTGAGCTGGTCTTTCAGGACAGGCAGCCGGGTGTTCTCTTTCTGCTGGGCTTCCATGACCAAATCTATCAGCTGTTCGATGATTTCATCGTTAAAAATCACCTTAATGGCGGTGTCCACCACGAACCGCTCCAGAGGCTCCTTGCGGATGGCTTTCAGGTCGCAGTGCGCCTTGCCGTGGCGTTTGGCGTTGCCGCACTTGTAGTAATAGTAGGTGTTTCCCATGTGGCTGGTGCCGCTTTCGCCACCCATCAGGGTGCCGCACTTGCCACAGAACAGCTTAGTGGTCAGCAGATAGCTCACATCCTCTTTTGCAGGCCGACCGTGGGCGATCTTGTTCTGCTCAAAACGCTGCTGTACCCGGTTGAACAAATCCTCGTCCACGATGGCGGGAATGCCGCCCGGTGTCACGATGTCTTTATAGCGGTACTCGCCTATGTAGCGGCGGTTCCGGAAGATCTGGAAGAAGCTGTTCTTCACGAACGGCTTCCCGGTGCGGGTACGCAGGCCGCGCTCATTCAGGGATGCTGCGATCTTCTCAGCCGGTTCGCCGTCGGCGTACCGGGTGAAGATCTCCTGCACGATGGGAGCCGTTTCCGGGTCGATATGGTACAGCCTGTCCTCCTTGCCAATGGTGAAACCCAGCGGCACTACACCGCCGTTGTATTTGCATTGGAGTGCATTTTCGCGCTCACCGCGCGCCACTTTCAGGGCGAGTTCGGCGGAATAGTATTCCGCCATGCCAATCAGCATACTCTCCACCATAATGCCTTCAGGTCCCTGCGAGATGGGTTCCATGGCAGACACCAGATGGACACCGTTCTTTTCCAGCTGATACTTGTAGTTCACAGCATCGTAGCGGTTCCGGGCAAAGCGGTCGAGCTTCCAGACCAGAACCACATCGAAGATTTTCTTCGCGCTGTCCTTTATCATGTGCTGGAACTCCGGGCGGTCATCCGTCTTGGCAGAATAGGCACGGTCAATGTAAGTGCCGACCACAGTGATGCCGTTCTTCTCGGCGTAGTCCTTGCAGTCGCGCAGTTGTCCCTCAATGGACGCTTCGCGCTGACTGTCGGATGAATAGCGGGCGTAGATTACGGCGGTCATGGTAGCACCTCTCTTTGCACATCATTGAATCAACGCAATGTTTCGTATAACCTATATACCATGTTTCACACCTGTTTGCAAGAAAAACAAAACGGAAAAGTGGTGGTGCTCATCGTGAACACCACCACTTCAGAAGAAAAAAGTTCTTTGCCCGCTTATGCGTTTTAACAATTTGGAAACAATTACGGAAAATCGAATTTGAGCTTATTAGCTGAGAGCAAGAATCGTCCCGTGGCCACAAATTTTCAATTCTTGAAAATTTCTTGTCCATCCGGGACTTCACTTCTTCAACTCATGTGAGTTTCCGAAGTGCTCTTGTTGGGGCGTGCCTGCCCCAAACCCTGCTGGAACGAGTACGGCAAACTGGAATTTCTCACTTTTTCATCTTAGGAGCAATAAGCAGCACCACTGTCACAAGAAAATATATACCATACAGTAACCAAGTAATTGTATTGTTCCAAGGGAAACTCTTTTCTGGATGGTTCAATGCAAACACTATAAATACAATAGCTACAATCAACATTATCACACCGATAATCCTTGATATACTCTTTTTCATGTAAAGCACCTCTTCGTCAAACTTGAAGTTGTTTATCCAAAATGAAATGGAATAACCATATCAAGTAAAACTGCAAGAACTATACTAATCGTTCCCATTAGCGCAGAACTCCTCAATGTGTCTCTCCTCAAAACAATAAGTCCAATAATAAAGACTATCACTTCCAAAACAGATTTTGCATTAAAATACCAGCATCCATATACAAAGCACATATTGAACAATACTGCCAAAATCAGCGCTGATAGTATAAATGCCAGTTTGCTTTTCCCCTTTGCATACCAACAGACAAAAGCCAATAATGGAGAAACAGCTGTAAATCCAAACCAAATCATCGCATAACTTCTTGGGAAAAATCCTGCAATATAGTTTGAATACAAATAGTAGCTTGCAACCATACCAACAAAGAATACAAAAACATTGATGCTTGCTCTTATTGCAGAATTGCTATAAATAGAAATACACAGTGCAATCAATATCCAGATTGCAAAACGCCCAAGAAAATTACCAATATCTAAGACTCCATTTATTGCCATAAGCACACCTGGAAGTTCAGTTTGACGAAAATCCAGATATTTTGAGAAAGTTCCCAAAGCTATTCCGAGAAACAATATCGCTATGGTATTTATAAGTTTTCTATTATTGGATATTGGATTTTCTGCATTCCTTATATCATTCAAAAAATTTATCATAATTACCCTCACAAATTCCGATTTACTGGGCTAAGCCGAGTATACCACACTCCACCATGAAAGAACACCCCGATATAGTGAAATTTTACCATTTTTCTGCGTACGTGCGTACACGCTCCGCAGGGATTCTAAGGGGCTTGACCCCTTGGCACACAGACTTTGGCACAAAGTCTAGTGTGTTACACCTTGTCAGAGGTGTACAGGCTCCCGGTACGCACGTACGCAGCGACTACTCCCAAACGTGCCATACAGGGGGACGACCAAGTTCGCACAAAGCGAACTTGATTCCTCAAAGCAAAAGGCAGGATACCACCGTCATAGTGATACCCTGCCTTTGCTCGTTTAACGCTCTGTGTAGTCCTTCCGCAGAACTTCCGATAAACAAAAAACGTACCCGAACCCTCTTTCATAAAGAATCGGGTTCGAGTACGAACTGAATGGTGGAGAATTAGGGACTCGAACCCCAGACCCCCTGCGTGTGATGCAGGTGCTCTAACCAGCTGAGCTAATCCTCCGAATCGGAACGTGCTTATTATACCACTCCGTTGGTCCAAATGCAAGCCCAAATTTTCGTTTTTCGAAAAAAGTTTGAGCCGACAGCGCTTTCCGGTTGCTCTCCGGGGGCAGATGGTGTATACTGGGGTTGGAATTCTTCCGAAAGAGAGGTCTTTTTTATGATCACTGTACGCGGTATCATCACCTTGCTGGTGCTGGCTGTCCTGTTTGCACTGGCGGTGGTGTGGATCTCCCGGCAGGGCGGCTGGAAAGGCGAGGGCTGCGGAGGCAACTGCGCTTCCTGCCACCAGCACTGCGACACCCCCGAGAAGAAACACTGAGCACACGAATGCCCCCTGACCGTCCGGTCAGGGGGCATTTTTGCGTCACAGCTCGCCGTAGTGGGCGGCAAAGACCGCGATGGTGCTCAGCAGGTCGTCGTGGGCCTTCTGATAGGTGCTGTAACCGATGTTCAGCTTGTCCATCACCTCTTCCCGCCTCCGCCTTTCCATGTAGCGCAGCTGCAGGATGCTGCCCCGCAGGCCCGGATCCGCCTCGCGGTAATACTCCTCGGCCAGCTGGATGGCCCGCTTCCAGCCCCAGTTGCAGGGGCCGTAGACCCAGTTTTTCTGCCCGCAGCGGCTGAGGGCCTCCTTCGTCTTCTTGCGCTGTTCCTGTGTCATGGCTTCCATCCCCTTTTTCCCTCAGCCCGCCGGGCCAAAAAAGCAGCGGTCGCGCTGCTCGACGGTCATCCCCAGCATCTTCGAGAGTTTTTCGGCCTCACTCACCTTGAATTCACTCTCATTTTCCAGCTTGCAGCGGAGGGTGTTGTTGGTGATGCCCAGAACATGGGCCACATGGCCCAGTTTCATACCCTGGCTGCGGATGCAGTCGCGGATCATCATGGTATCGGTCATAGGCGTTTCTCCTTTCAGTTTTGTGCTCAAAGCGTTCCGTACAATCATTGGTTGTATTATATCTTTCAGTTGATTATTTGTCAACATTATTTGCAAAATAGTCCCTAAAAAGTTGATTTATAGTAAATTTTTTGCTATACTGTCCTCAGAACACCGAAAATCGTGCAAACCGCAGAGAAAGCGAGGCCCTATATGTCCGATACCGATCTATCCAGCCGCATCCGGCAGCGCCGGGAGCAGCTGAGCCTGTCGCAGGAAGAGCTGGCCGCCCGGATGGGCTACCGCTCCAAATCCTCCATCACCAAGCTGGAAAAGGGCATCAACGACCTGCCCCGGGCCAAGCTCGAGGAGCTGGCCGCCGCTCTGGACACCACACCCGCGTGGCTCATGGGTCTCGCAGACCTGCCCTGCCCTCCGCCGGGTTTCGAGCCTCTGCCTGAGATGGCGCGGGTGCCTCTCGTAGGCTCCATCGCCTGCGGCACCCCCATCACCGCTGAGCAGAACATCGAGTGCTACATCGGCGTCCCCGCCGCGTGGCACGCCGACTTCGCCCTCACCTGCCACGGCAGCAGCATGGCCCCCACCATCTGTGACGGCGACATCGTCTGCATCCGCCGCCAGCCCGAGGTGGAGCAGGGCGAGATCGCCGCTGTCCGCATCGGCGAGGAAGCCACCCTCAAGCACTTCCACCGCCAGGGCGAGACCGTCATGCTGCTGGCCGACAACACCGCCGTCTGCCCGCCCATGGTATTCGCAGGCCCCCAGCTGGAAGAGATCCAGATCGAGGGCCGTGCCGTGGGCTTCTGCCGTGGCTTATAATAAGGAGGAGTCCCCATGTCTGCACCCGAAGAAATGACCCTCAAGGTCATCGCCCATATCCGCACCGCCTTCCCCACCAAGTTCGGCATCCCACGCCAGAGCGGGCTGGTGGACAGCCTGCGGGGCGAGGTCATTTTTACCCCCGAATACCGCAATGCCGACGCCGTGCGCGGCCTCGAGGATTTCAGCCACATCTGGCTGGTCTGGCAGTTTTCCGGCGCGGTGCGGGACGGCTGGTCCCCCACCGTCCGGCCGCCCCGCCTCGGCGGCAACACCCGGATGGGCGTATTTGCCACCCGTTCGCCCTTCCGGCCCAATCCGCTGGGACTGTCCAGCGTCCAGCTGGAAGCCATCGAGCACCGGCCCGACGTCGGCCCCGTCCTCATCGTGCGGGGCGCCGACCTGATGGACGGCACCCCCATCTACGACATCAAGCCCTACATCCCCTACGCCGACTGCCATCCGGACGCCGCCGGGGGCTTCACGGCACAGACCCAGTTCCACCACCTGACCATGGTCTGCGACGCCGGCCTCTGGGCCAGAGTGCCTGCCGACCAGCAGGCCGCTCTGCAGGGTGTGCTGGAAAACGACCCCCGCCCCTCCTACCAGCACGACCCGGAGCGGGTCTACGGCATGGAGTTCGGCGGGCTGGAAGTCCACTTCAAGGTGGACGGCGAGGTCCTGACCGTCACCGGCATCGACCGCCGCTGACGCCGGAGGGACTGTTATGGAGCTCCGAAACATCAACACCTTCCTTCATATCGCCGAGCTGCACAGCTTTTCCAGCGCTGCGCGGGAGCTGGGCTACTCTCAGTCGGCGGTATCGGCCCAGATCTCCCAGCTGGAAGCAGAGCTGGGTACGCCTCTCTTTGACCGGGTGGGCAAGACCGTCCGCCTCACCGACGCGGGCCAGACGTTCCAGAGCTATGCCCGCACCCTTCTCATCACGGCCCAGCAGGCCAAGGCCGCGCTGCTGCCTGCCCGGGCCGTCAGCGGCACCCTGCGGGTGGCACTGGCCGATTCCGTATGCAGCACCTTCCTGCCCGACCTGCTGCAGCAGTTCCACGCCCTCTGCCCACAGGTGGAGCTGGTGCTCCGCACCGCCACCGCCGACGAGATGCTGCGGCTGCTGAGCGCGAACCAGATCGACCTGGCCTACACCCTCGACCAGCCTCTGCTCCTGCCCAGCCTGACGCTGGCCGTCAATGTGCCGGAGCCGGTCTGCTTCGTGGCCCCCGCCGGGCATCCGCTGTCCGACAGGGCCGAAGTGCCGCTGGATGTTCTGGCTCAACAGGAATTTCTTCTCACAGAGCGGGGCATGAGCTACCGTGACGCCCTCGACCAGCGCCTCGCCGCCCGCGGGCTGTCTGTCCACCCCTACATCGAGCTGGGCAGCGCCTCGCTGCTCTGCCAGATGGTGGAGCGCGGGATGGGGTTCTCCTTCCTGCCCGAGTACATCGTCCGTCCTGCCCTCTCCGCCGGGCGTATCGCCCGCCTCTATGTCCCCGACTGCACTGTCACCATGCACCGGCAGCTGTTCTATCACAAGGACAAATGGCTCACGCCCCAGATGAAAGCCTTTATTGAGCTGGTAAAGCAATAAGCAAAAGCCCCGCACCACATCGAACGATGCAGTGCGGGGCTTCCTCTTTGTATTTTCGGTTCAGCTCAGCCGGTTCATCCGGACCGCCACATAGGGGTCCGGAAGCTTGAGTTCCTCGGCCAGGTCCTCTTCCGTGTCGTACTTGTCTGCCGCAAGGCCCACGAAAACGCTGCAGCTGTCGAAGCGTCCATCCGGCGAGAGCGCCGTTATCTTTGCCTCGCCGTCGGCGACGGCAGTCACGACACCAGAAGCGTCCACGGTAGCGACGCCGGGATTGCTGCTGACCCATGTGATGGGTACATTCACGCCGTCCTCCACAGCGACAGACGCTGTGAGTGCCTCTTTGCTGCCCACCGTGCGGAGCAGCAGGTCGCGCTTATTCAGCGTCACCTTGCCGACATCGCTGTTGACGGTAACGGCGCAGCGCAGCGCCTGACCGTTGGTGGCCAGCGCCGTGATGGTGGTGGTGCCGGGCTTCTGGGCCGTGACAAGACCCTCCGGATCCACCGTTGCCACCTCGGGGTTGCTGCTCATCCACTGGTAGGCATAGACAAAGGAGCCGCTCGTGTTGATGAGCTGCAGCTTCTGGCTGGGGTGGGCGTTGTTGTACTGGATAACGAGGTTGAGGGTGGTGTGGTCGAGGGCAGGCTTTTTGCTGGCCGCATTGCCGCTCTCCTTGCGGACAGTCACCTTGCAGGCAGCGCACTCGCCCCGGTCGGTGATGGCGGTGATCGTCGCCTCCCCGGCGTTGCGGCCGGTGACACGGCCATCGCCGTCCACGGTAGCCACGGCGGGGTTGCTGCTCATCCAGACGATGAAGTAGTAGTCGCTCTGCCCGCCGGTGTAAAGATAGGCTTTGGGGCGGGGGTCGTCTGCCGTGATCTCCAGCTCCATCTCGTTCACTTCCAGCTCAAAGTTCGCCGATGCTCCCAGCAATGCGGGGGCCGCCTGTGCAGCAGGAGCTGCCAGAAGCAGCCCGCTCAGCACAAACGCCGCTGCAAGCCGTGTGATCTTATTCATAGGGTAGCACTTCCCTCCTTTGGATAAGGTTTATCGCAATGTGCTCTGCACAAAATTCCTCTTACTATTTATTGTACACGCACCCAAAAGAAGGGTCAAGTTCTTCGCCAGAAGTGTCACAATTTCGCGCACCTTTTCGTGAAAGGCACTAAAACACCCCCGCCAAATTTATACAAATCGTGCAGACTGTATTTCACCGGACAGCAAAAGAGCCGCCGCACTTTATACAGGTGCGGCGGCTCTCATCGGACGGAATATCTGAAAAAACTCAGTAATTTTTGGCCTTCAGCTCAAAGTAGCTCTGGGGATGTGCGCAGACCGGGCACTTGAGGGGAGCAGACTTGCCGATATAGGTGTAGCCGCAGTTCCGGCAGACCCACACCTGCTGTTCCTCACGGGCAAAGACCTTGCCCTCCTTGAGGTTGGCGGCAAGGGCGCGATAACGTGCCTCGTGCTCCTTTTCGATCTGGCCCACCATCGTGAAGAGAGCGGCCAGCTGGGTGAAGCCCTCCTCCTTGGCCTCCGCTGCCATGCGGGGGTACATATCAGTCCACTCTTCGTTCTCGCCGCTGGCTGCCATGTCGAGGCAGGTCAGGGTGTCGGGGATGGAGCCGCCGCAGAGGGCCTTGAACCACAGCTTGGCGTGTTCCTTCTCGTTGCCGGCGGTCTCCTCGAAGATAGCGGCCAGCTGCTCGTAGCCTTCCTTCTTTGCAACGCTTGCAAAGTAGGTGTACTTGTTGCGGGCCATGCTCTCGCCTGCAAAAGCTTCCATCAGGTTCTTCTCGGTCTTGGTTCCCTTGAGTTCCATAATCTGTTCTCCTCTCAGATAGTCTGACACTGCCAGTATGGGCTGTGTCCGGTTTGGTTTATTCTACGCGCAGCCCGCTTTGTTCGGTACCGGGTGTGCGATAGGTCTTCCTTGTCTCTGAGGGTATTATACCAGAATTTCGGGCAGAAATCAAGAATAATTCCTATTTATTTTGAGAATATTTCCTATTTATTTTTTCAGCTATGCTGCTTGAGTGCGCACACGGCGATGCTGAGAGCGCTCCATGCCGCCTGATACATCAGCACCGCAGCCACGCTCAGCATCCCCACGCTGCCCGCATAGGTCAGCAGGACAGCGATGGCCACCGAGAACCACACCGACACCAGCTGCACCGTAGTAGCGGTCGTCTCGGCGTTCTGGGCCTGCTCTGCGGCCCGCAGACCGCCGGTCAGGCTGGCAAAGCCGTTGGTGCAAAGGATGCAGCAGCCTTCGGAGCCGGTGTCTTTGGCGGTGGCAGCGCCCAGTGCGGCACACTGCTCCTGGTCCAGCAGGACGACCATGCCCTCGGGCAGATGGTAGGCGTCGGTGATGTGTCGTGCGGTCAGGGTGGGGTCCTGGCAGGACACCAGCAGCTGGATATTCTCTTTTTGCAGCTGCTCCAGACTGCGGGCGGCGTTCCGTCCCCCCACATAGCGGAGCACGAACATGGCGTGCAGACTGCCGGACACGGCCAGATAGAGGATCTGCAGCTCGCCGTTCTTGGAATGCTTGGCCTCATATTCCTCGTCGGGCAGGGGAACTTCTTCTTTTTCCATGTACGCACGGGTGCCGATGAGGATGCGGTTGTTGTCGCACCATGCAGAGAAACCGAGGCCGCGATGGACCTCCAGATCCTTGACCGGGTAGAGGATGTCGGTGCGGTCCTCGATGATCTGGCGGAACAGGCCGCTCAGGGTATTGCAGCACTTGCTCAGGACGCTGGCCGAATAGAGGATGGCCCGGTCGATGCGTCCGCCCTTGAAGATGCGGATGTCCTCGAGCATGGCGCTGTCCGGGGTGAACAGCTCATCGGCGTCAGCCTGAACGGTATCCACACCGCCCAGTTCCTCGATCGCCGCCCAGCCGGGGATCACCGCACCCGAGGCAGCGGCAGACTGCTGCAGCCGCAGGGATGCAAAGCCTGCGATGAGGGTGGAGGACAGAGGCGAACCCATGCAGAGCACAGCGGTCAGCGCCGCAGCACCGCCGTTGAGGCCGCCGCCAAAGACGCAGAAGACCAGACCGGCCAACACAGCCGCACCCAGCAGGATGTAATTCGTCTTACGGGCGCGGCGCTCACAGGCGCGGGGGCCAAAGCCCTGCTCCACCATCGCGTCGTCCCACTCGGTGGGGCGGCTGAGCAGCACCCAGGGGTCCTTTTCGTCCATGTCCTTGGAGAGGATGCGGATAAGGTCTTTGTCCTTGGCGCGGAACGCACCGCGGTGCTCCGGACCGGCCTGCGCCAGTTTGAAGCCGCCCTGGACCGAGGCCAGAAGGACACGGTCGCCCAGCAGTGCAAGGAACAGCCCCAGCGCCGCAATGCCGGACAGAAGGGTGAAGCTGGACGCCTGATAGTTCTGCGCGTTCAGCAGGGCCACAGCGGCCTGCAAAAGCGCAGCGCAGGCTGCCATCGCGGGCATGGTCTCCATGCTGGGGCGTTCGCCCCGCAGCCCCTTCAGGCCGTCCCTCACGACGGGCCAGCCCACAGCCAGCGCCAGCGCCAGGAAGAGCAGATCAGCGGCATAGAAGGCCGCCGGGGCAGTTACGGGGTCAAGGCCGCCCAGCGGGCCGACAAGGCCCTCTGCGGCGAGGCCGAAGTGGAGCAGCACCAGTGCAAGGATGCCGCCCAGCGCACAGCGCAATGTAAGGGCCGCGCCCATCTGGTGCAGCCGTTTACCCACCTGTTCCGGCGTCTCGGGCGTTTTTTCCTCTTCGACAGGCGCTTCCTCGACGGGTGCAGCCTCCGGAGCAGCAGGGGCAGTACCGGCCTCTTCGGCCGGCTGTGCAGGCGCTTCCTCCTTCGGCGGCTCCACCGGAGCCGCCTCGTCGCCGTCGTTCAGGACCATGAGCGGCAGGCTCATGCTGTCGTCATTGTCCGGCGGCGTCGCGCGGGCCGGGGCTGCGGGCGCTTTCTCGTCGTCGCCCTTGCCGAAGAACTGCATTGCCGGGGCCGCATGGGGCTTCGATGCCTTATCTTCTGCAAACACCATCTCGGGCATCGGCACGGCAGGCTTCTCCGGCGCTGCATCCGGCTCTTTTTCTGCATCCGGTTTCGCTGCAATGACCGGAACTGCCGGGGTGCTCTTTTCCGGTTCTGCGGGCTTCACCGGCTGGGGAGGCTCTTCCTCCTGCGGCGGAAGCTTTGCGCCAAACAGCATGGCTTTGAGCGCCTGCATCTCCCGGTCCTCGTACTGCTCCTGCGGGGTGCGCGGCTCGTACTGGACCGCCTTTTTCCGGGGCGCGGCCTGCTTTTCTGCCGGCTTTTTCTCCGGCTTGGGAGCAGGCGGCTCCGGCGCTTTGAGGGGTCCTGCGGGCTTTTGGGGCTTTTCCGGCTCAGGCTGGGGGGTGCTGACCGGCTCGGCTGGCTTCGGCTGCTCGGGCTTCGGCCCTGCGACTTCCTCTTCCAGCGCCAGGACCAGCTCCAGGTCGGAGGGTACCTCCGGCTCCTCGCCGCCCAGCTGTATCTCGCCGGTACAGCTCTCTTCGGGTGTGCCGCCTTCCTGCTGTTCGGCCTTTTCACGGCGGAACAGCCGGCCCAGCAGGCTCTTGGGCTTTTCTTCATTCTCATCGTCCCGCCGGGTCATCTCCTCCGGGACCTGGGCTACACTGGTGGTAAAAAAGGTGCGGAATTTTTCTTCGCGGGCGTCGAGCTCTTCCTGCGTCATTTCCTTCCGCTCGTCATCCTTTGGCATCCTGATCTTCCCTCCCTTGTTTCGTTCGGCACGGGCCAACTCAGCCCTGTGCGGCGCGCTGGCTCTGGATCTCATACAGGATGATGCCTGCGGCCACCGAGACATTGAAGCTGTCCACGCCGGTGCCCTGTGCGGTCATATCGAGGCTCACAACGCCGTCGCAGAGCTTCTTGACCAGCTGCGACACACCGCTGCCCTCGCTGCCCAGCACCAGCGCAATGGGGCCGGTGAGGTTGTTCTTGCGCAGGGACACGCCGTCCATGTCGGCGCAGTAGACAAAAACCCCCTGCTCCTTGAGGCGGCGGATGGTCTCGCCGATGTTGGCCACACGGGCCACGGGCAGACGCTCAGCCGCACCGGCGCTGGACTTGATGACGGTGGGGGTCACGGATGCGCCGCCCCGCTTGGGGATGACGATGCCGTGAGCGCCGCACAGCAGAGCCGAGCGCATGACAGCGCCCAGATTGTGGGGGTCTTCGATGCCGTCGCTCAGCACGAGGAAGGGCGGTTCGCCCTTCTCTTTGGCAGCGGTCAGCAGGTCCTCCACCGTTGCGTATTCGATCTCACTGGCAAAGGCGGCCACGCCCTGATGGCTCTCGGTGCCGGTCATGAGGCGCAGCTTGTTGGGGTGTACCCGCTTGACGGTGGCACCTGCTTCCTTCGCCATTGCGGTATAGTAAGCGGCCACAGCCGGGGCCATGCCCTCGGCCAGCAGCACCGTATCCACGCCGGAGCCGCTCTTCAAAAGCTCCGTGACCGGGTTCTTGCCGTAGACGAGGCTCTCGTTCCGGGGCTGGTCGTCGGCCTTTTCGCGGCGGGGACGGCGGGGCATATTGCGTTCTTCCATGAAGTTCTCCTTCCGTTTCTATCGCAGGACGCCAAGGTCCTTCCGGCCCGGCGTCATCGTATCGCTTCAAGCGAGTTTTCAGGGCCGCAGCGCTGTAAAGCTGCATTTTGTGGCAGGCACTGACGTATTTCAGACGTACAGCGCTTATAACTCATTTTGAAGTATAACATAAGCGGCAGGGGTTTGCCATAGAATTGCACTTTTTCTTCCCGTGAAATTTCTGTGCCGCCCGCCCGGGCAGCGCCTCATGGGAGAAGTGTTGTCTTTTGCGCGCCGGTTATCCGTCTTTTTGCCTGTGGTAAAAGTTTTCCACATTCAGACTGCTTTACCATCCGTATACCCGCCCTGTTTTTTCCACAAGTTGAAAACTCTGTGGAGAAAGTTCAAAACTCAAGCGCTCAAGCCTGTTTTCCGGGTGGAATTCCACACTTTCCACAAGGTTTTCCACAATCTTATCTCGACAGGCTCAGAACACTGCATACATTTTGTAATTTTCAAGTCAGAATTATGACAAATTTTTGAAGCAGAGCGGCACTTGTTTTGCCTTTTTATCCAACATCATTTTGACGAATGTGGATCCTTGTTGAAAATCGTCTGCTTTGGTGCCTCCGCCGCCGGTCTGGCCGGATGTTGTCGAAGCCTGTATGAAATGCTGCATCCCACTTATTTCTCTGTCTTTCGAGCACACCGCTGGCCAAGAAAGCTTCGGTTTGGTTACAAAAACTCTCCGGTGGATTGATTTTACCCGCTGTTTGGGGTATACTTAGGGTGCAACTTCGTTAAACCATGCACAAAGCGCTGTGTGGGTACGAACAGACCCCGATAATTTTTGGAGGTAATAATAATGTTGGTAAATGCAACCGAAATGCTCATCAAAGCTCGTGACGGCCACTACGGTGTGCCTCAGTTCAACATCAACAACCTGGAGTGGACTAAGGCTGTTCTGACCGCCTGCGAGGAGATGAAGAGTCCTGTCATCCTGGGTGTCTCCGAGGGTGCCGGCAAGTACATGACCGGCTTCAAGACCGTCACTGCTATGGTCGATGCAATGGTCGATTCCATGGGCATCACCGTCCCGGTCGCTCTGCATCTGGATCACGGCACCTACGAGGGCTGCAAGGCCTGCGTTGAGGCCGGTTTCTCCTCCATCATGTTCGACGGCAGCCACTACTCCATCGAGGAGAATGTGGAGAAGACCAAGGAGCTGGTCGCTCTGGCACACTCCAAGGGCATGAGCATCGAGGCTGAGGTCGGCTCCATCGGCGGCGTCGAGGACGGCGTCGTGGGTACTGGCGAGATCGCTGACCCCGCAGAGTGCGCAAAGATCACTGCTCTGGGCATCGACTTCCTGGCCGCCGGCATCGGCAACATCCACGGCGTCTACCCCGCCAACTGGAAGGGTCTGGATTTCGAGGCTCTGGACCGCATCCATAAGGCTACCAATAACATTCCTCTGGTCCTGCACGGCGGCACCGGCATCCCTGACGACATGATCGCAAAGGCCATCAGCCTGGGCGTCTCCAAGATCAACATCAACACCGAGTGCCAGCTGGTCTTCGCTGAGGCTACCCGCAAGTATATCGAGGCTGGCAAGGATCAGCAGGGCAAGGGCTTCGACCCCCGCAAGCTGCTGGCTCCCGGCTCTCAGGCCATCATCGACAAGTGCAAGGAAAAGATCGAGCTGTTCGGCTGCGCCGGCAAGGGCTAAGCGGACGCTTCCTTCTTAAAGGATATACCACCCAATAAATCATCGGCCCCGCTGCGTTGGAGTTTTCCACGCGGCGGGGCCGATTTTTGATCATATAAATGCTTTCGCAAAAAAGAAAACGCTCTAAGATCTCTCTTAGAGCGTTTTCATCAAGTCGGCAACTACCTATTTTCACAAGCCGTTTCCAGCTAACTATCTTGGGCACGAGTGAGCTTA
>OBYS01000245.1_pt1 | contig 52478 bp, 45 predicted proteins | sample 1476791 | NCBI WGS metagenome assembly OBYS01 (sample SAMEA2580205, study PRJEB22360) | human gut metagenome | biome: human gut; feature: human-associated habitat; material: faeces | place: Denmark | collected 2008/2010
AAAATGTGACTTCTTTTTGGATTTGATGAAAAAGTCCTTGACTTTTCGTCTCTGGCAAAACAGCTAAGTCCATCCTTATTTCCTGCGGTGCCCGGCTCGCACCCTTTGATATTCAGGAAGTCCGGGATGCCACCATGTACGATGAACTGGAACTGGACAAGCTGGGCGACCGGAAAACGGCGCTGTTCCTTATCATGAGCGATACGGACAGTACCTTTAACTTCCTGATCTCCATGATCTACACGCAACTTTTCAATCTGCTCTGCGATAAGGCAGATGACCAATACGGCGGCAAGCTGCCCGTCCATGTGCAGTGCCTGATCGACGAGTGTGCCAACATCGGGCAGATTCCGCAGCTGGAAAAGCTGGTAGCCACCATCCGCAGCCGTGAGATCTCGGCGTGTCTGGTTTTGCAGACCCGCAGCCAGCTGAAAGCCATCTACAAAGATAATGCGGATACCATCGTGGGCAACATGGATTCGCAGATTTTTCTCGGCGGCAGCGAGCCGACCACTCTGAAAGATCTTGCCGAAGCACTCGGCAAGGAAACCATCGACAGCTACAACAATTCCGATACCCGTGGCAATAGCCCAAGCTATGGCACCAACTATCAAAAACTCGGCCACGAACTTATGAGCCGGGATGAACTGGCGGTGCTGGATGGCGGCAAGTGCATCCTGCAGCTTCGTGGTGTGCGCCCATTTTTGAGCGACAAGTACGACCTGACCCAGCACCCGAACTACAAGTACACCTCCGACTATGACCCCAAGAACGCACTCGATATCGAGAAGTTCTTGAACCGAAAAGAAAAAATCCACCCAGACGATACCTTTGTCATGGTGGATGCTGATTCACTCCCGCCCGCCTGATAAGACGAGCGGTTATTTTTTACCCATTGACCCAACAGGTACACCGGAAAATCAGCCTTCGTCGTGGTTTTCGGCTTTTTGCAAACGGATTTCAGGTGTGTGCAGGGTCACTTTTTCAAAACAAAGGAGATTTTTCTATGGAATTCTTTAACAGCGCAGTGGACGTTCTGAAGACTCTGGTCGTGGCACTGGGTGCCGGTCTGGGCGTGTGGGGTGCTGTGAACCTCATGGAAGGTTACGGCGGTGATAACCCCTCTGCCAAGAGTCAGGGCATGAAGCAGCTCATGGCTGGCGGTGGTGTTGCCCTTATCGGCATCACCCTGATCCCCCTGCTGAGCGGTCTGTTCGGCTGATCTTTTCCGGGCGGCGATTGCCGCCCCGTACATATTTACTTGCAAGTGTTTCTAGCCCCTCCGTGGCAAACGGATTCTTATCACAAGAGGAAACGCATTGCAAATCGAATATTCACCTTGATTCTGAAAGGACGGTGCTATTATGCAGATTCTGACTCACCTTATTTTTCTGCTCAACCTGCTCAAGACCCTTATCAACCATTTTTCTTGATAGGTGGTGGCGCTGAGTGGAAACAGTTCTCAAAGCGATCTCTGATTGGATCAAGTCACTGCTGACAGCGGCAATCATGTCCAATCTCAACGGCCTGTTCGATGACGTCAACACCCAAGTAGGCAACATTGCACAGCAGGTCGGTACCAAACCATCCAATTTTGAACCGCGCGTTTTCGCTATGATCGAAGCCCTCTCCCGCAATGTGGTGCTGCCCATTGCAGGCGTGATTTTGACCTTCATTGCCTGTTATGAGTTGATTGAGATGATCACCCAGCACAACAACATGGCACAATTTGAGCCTGCGCTGCTGATGAAATGGATCTTCAAAACTGCCATTTCGGTGTGGATGATTTCCAACACCTTCGACATCATCATGGCGGTGTTCGATGTGACGCAGCAGGTGGTGGCAAATTCCAGCGGCATTATTTCTGGCAACACGCGGGTGAACGACATCGGGCTTTCCATGCTGCAATCCAGCATGATGCAGATGGACGTAGGACCCCTGTTCGGACTGTTCTTGCAGTCCTTCTTCATCGGTATCACCATGCGCATCCTGTCCATCGTGATTTTCGTCATCGTCTACGGAAGAATGATCGAGATTTATATGATGGTCAGCCTTGCCCCGGTGCCCATGGCAACATGGGGCAACCATGAGCAATCCCATGTGGGGCAGAATTATCTTCGTTCTCTGTTTGCGCTGGGATTTCAGGGTTTCCTCATCCTCATCTGCGTGGCGATTTACGCGGTTCTGCTTCAGAATGTTGCTATATCCGGGGATGCCATCAACTCGATCTGGAACATCGTGGGGTACACGGTGCTGCTGTGCTTTACGCTGTTCAAGACTGGTTCCGTCGCCCGGAGCATTCTGGGCGCACACTAAGGAGGTGGAATTTTGGCAGCTTATATTTCCGTGCCGCGCGATTTCAGCAAGGTGAAGTCCAAAGTGGCTTTCAATCTGACCGCCCGGCAGCTTATCTGTTTTGGTGCAGCGGCAGTCGTAGGGGTGCCGCTGTTCTTTGTTCTGCGGGATACCGCAGGCAATTCCGGTGCTACCCTCGGCATGATGGCGGTCATGCTGCCCATGTTCTTTCTGGCCATGTATCAGAAGAACGGTCAGCCGGCTGAAAAGATCCTGCGGTACTACTTTCAGGCGCGCTTTGTTCGCCCGAAGGTGCGTCCGTACCAGACCCGCAATTACTATGCACTGCTTGTGAAGGGAGATGACGCCCATGATTCCGTTTCTGAAAAAGAATAAGGACGGCAGGAAGCCGCCCAAGTCCACGGTGCCCCGCACGGCACAGGAGAGCATTCCGTTCCAGCGGATGTTTGAGGACGGTACCTGCCGTGTCCGTCCCGGCTACTACACCCGCACCATCCAGTATCAAGATATCAATTACCAGTTGGCGCAGCAGGAGGATAAGACCGCCATCTTTGAGGAATGGTGCTCTTTTCTCAACTTTTTCGACAGCTCTATCCACTTTGAACTGTCCTTTGTGAATACCGCCACCGATTCGGCAGACTTCGAGAAGTCCATCCGCATCCCGTACCAGCAGGATGGCTTTGACGATGTGCGCGCCGAGTATTCCCAGATGCTGCGGCAGCAGCTTTCCAAGGGTAACAATGGTCTGACCAAGACCAAATTCCTGACCTACGGCATCGAGGGCGACAGCATGGAACAGGTTAAACCCCGGTTGGAGCACATCCAGAACGACCTGATGAACAACTTTCACAGGTTGGGCGTTCTGGCAAAGCCGTTGGACGGCACGGAGCGCCTGCGGCTGATGCACGGGATGCTGAACATGGATGGAGCCAACAAGTTCCACTTCAACTGGAAAGACCTTGTGCCCAGCGGTCTGTCCGTAAAGGATGCTATCGCCCCCACTGCGCTGGCGTTTAAGAACAGCCGTACCTTTCAGGTGGGCGGCATCTTCGGGGCGGTCAGCTTTCTGAATATCACGGCTTCTGACCTGAGCGACCAGTTGCTGAAGGATTTTCTGGACATCGATTCCAGCCAGATCGTTACCATGCACATCCAGTCCGTTGACCAGAACAAGGCCATCAAAACCATCAAGCACACCATTACCGAACTCGATAGATCAAAGATCGAGGAGCAGAAGAAAGCCGTCCGCGCCGGATACGACATGGACGTGCTGCCGTCTGATTTGGCGACTTATGGCAGGGATGCCAAGGCACTTTTGAAGGAATTGCAGAGCCAGAACGAGCGGATGTTCCTTGTCACTTTTCTGGTGTTGAACACCGGAAAGACCGAACAGGAACTGGAAACCAACGTGTTTCAGGCGGTCAGCATTGCGCAGAAGCATAACTGCGAATTATGCCGCCTTGATTTTCAGCAGGAGCAGGGGCTTATGTCCTCGCTGCCGCTGGCAGACTGCCAGATCGAGATCCAGCGCGGTCTGACCACCAGTAGCACGGCGATTTTTGTGCCGTTTACCACACAGGAGCTGTTCGACAACGGCAAGGAAAGCCTGTATTATGGCTTGAACGCCCTGTCCAACAACCTGATTATGGTTGATCGCAAAAAGCTGAAGAACCCCAACGGTCTGATTTTGGGCACTCCCGGTTCCGGTAAATCCTTCAGCGCAAAGCGTGAGATCTGCAATGCGTTCCTCGTGACGGACGATGATATCATCATCTGTGACCCGGAATGTGAGGTGCGACACGAAGTCGCGTAATGTATTGCGTGTAAACGCTACTCTATCCATTTGGAGTAACCCTACTGTGACCTGCACTGGTCAAAAGCCGGCGTTGGGAAGCTCACAGGACAATATGGGAAATCTGCCAGCCTAAAAGCAGACGTACCGTTAGGGTAAAGAATGCTATGTCGAATGTAATGTGAACCATCGTAAGGATCGTTACAGGGAATAGGTGAAATAAGGCTGATACACCTACACCAAAAGGTGTTGGAGGTGGCCAAGGGGCCTTTCGCTACCCCGAAGCAAATGGACACAAATCCTCCCGGTTCAAAGATGGCGTCTAAGGCATTCATGAATTATGCATTACGTGGAACGTGGAAAACCCTATGCACTCCTTTGATAAAGGTATCGACCTCGCAAGAGGGAGAAACGGTGCAGAGGGTATGAGATGGAATAAAAAGCGAACGGTTCACTGCAACGGTGAGCATAGGGGTTCAAAATTTGCCCTGACCTGAAAGGGTGCTGACTTATTCCGGGTATTTCATGGCAAGATTGGAGGTATCCCTGTGAACGATAAGTATTCAACGACGGAAGGTAAAACTTCTGAGAAGCTGTCGGACGAAGCTATGTTGAGTGCCCAATGGAAAAACATTGACTGGCATAAGGCGGAGCGGGAAGTCAACAGGCTACAAATCAGGATTGTCAAGGCAACTCAGCAAAAAGACTACAACGCAGTAAAACGACTTCAGTATCTTCTGACACATTCCTTTTACGCCAAAGCACTGGCTGTTAAGCGTATCGTTACCAACGATGGGCGCAAGACTCCCGGTGTGGATGGTGCTCTCTGGAACACCCCGGCGAAGAAAATGAAAGCGGTACTATCGCTGACAGATAAAGGGTATCGTGCGCGTCCTCTCCGTAGAGTGTATATCGAAAAGAAGGACAAGAAGAAAAAGCGTCCATTGGGCATTCCTACAATGTATGACCGCGCAATGCAGGCTCTTTATGCTTTGGCACTGGAGCCGGTGGCGGAAACAACAGCAGATGGGAAATCCTTTGGTTTCCGAAAAGGAAGATGCGCACAGGATGCCTGCGAATATCTGTTCAATGCACTGTCGCGCAAGCACATTTCTCCGAAGTGGGTTTTGGAGGGTGACATCAAAGGTTGTTTCGACCATATCAGCCATGATTGGCTTCTGGCGAATATCCCCATGGACAAGAACATTTTGAAGCAGCTCTTAAAGGCGGGATTTATCTATCAGCGCGAACTCTTTCCTACCGAGGAAGGAACTCCGCAAGGTGGTATTATCTCCCCCATTCTGGCGAATATGACGCTGGATGGTATCGAGAAGAAGCTGGTCAAACGCTTTCACACGAACGCGCTCGGTAAGGTCGATTCAAGATTTAAGAATGCCCACAAAGTAAACTTCGTCCGCTATGCAGACGATTTTGTGGTCACAGCGGCAACACCTGAACTGGCTCTTGAAGCAAAGGAGCTGATTCGAGAGTTTCTCGCTGAACGAGGATTGGAACTTTCTGATGAAAAGACCGTCGTCACCAACATTGACGATGGTTTCGACTTCCTCGGCTGGAACTTCAGAAAGTATAACGAAAAGCTGATTATCAAGCCTTCCCAAAAGGCGGTCAAGGCTATCGTTTCCAATATCTCTGACACGATTCTCCGCAGAGGAAAAGCGTGGCAACAAGATGTTCTGATTATGAAGTTGAATGAACAAATTCGAGGTTGGACTAATTACCACCAGTCCGTATGCGCAAGTGATGCGTTCACGCATCTGGACTATGTCCTATACGAACTGCTGTGGCGATGGGCTAAAAGACGGCACCCAAAGAAGAACAAGTGGTGGATTTCCACGAGATACTGGCATCGGGTCGGTAATCGGAACTGGGTGTTCTCTACGGAAAACAAGGAGCTGATACGGGTAGACAGCACAGCCATTGTGCGACATACCAAGATAAAAGCGACTGCAAATCCGTTCCTCGATGAGGCGTATTTCCAAAAAAGGAAATTCGATAAAGGAATGCACCGGCTGACTGGAAAATTCAAGACGATTTGGAAAAAACAGAACGGGCTGTGCTACCACTGCGGAATGCCGATGGATGTAACGGAAGAAAGAGAAATCTTCTATCTTGCACCAAAGGCAAAGACTGGCGGGGAAGATGTTCGCAATATGCGCTACGTTCATTGCGCCTGTCAGAGAATTTATGCTGAGAACCGCTTGAAGAAGTGATGAAATGCTTGAGCCGTATGACGGGAAACTGTCACGTACGGTTCTTAGGCGGGAAGGCGGTGGTAACACCGCTGACCCAGCCGATTACGCTCCGCTGGTGGAGCGTCTGCATGGGCAGGTCATCCACATCAGCCCTGCCAGCACCCAGTATATCAACCCGATGGACATCAACAGCAACTACTCGGAGGAGGACAACCCGTTGGCTTTGAAAGCCGACTTTGTGCTGTCCCTGTGCGAACTGGTGGTCGGCGGCAAAGAGGGCTTGCAGCCGGTGGAAAAGACGGTCATTGACCGCTGCGTCCATGTGGTCTACCGCAAGTATTTCGAGAACCCCATCCCGGAAAATATGCCGCTGCTGGAAGACCTCTACAATGCACTGTTGACGCAAGACGAACCGGAAGCCCGCCATGTGGCGGCTGCGCTGGAAATCTACGTCAAGGGCAGTTTGAACATTTTCAATCACCACACCAACGTAGATATCAATAACCGCATCGTCTGCTTTGACATCAAGCAGCTGGGCAAGCAGCTCAAAAAGCTGGGTATGCTCATCGTGCAGGATGCCGTGTGGGGGCGTGTGACAGCCAACCGCAGTGCCGGAAAATCCACCCGGTACTATGCAGACGAGTTCCACCTTTTGCTGAAAGAGGAACAGACTGCGGCGTACAGCGTTGAAATTTGGAAGCGTTTTCGTAAGTGGGGCGGCATCCCGACAGCCCTAACGCAGAACGTCAAAGATCTGCTGGCAAGTCCCGAAGTATCAAATATTTTTGAGAATTCGGACTTCGTTTATATGCTCAATCAGGCGAACGGTGATCGGCAAATCCTCGCAAAGCAGCTCAATATCAGCCCGCATCAGCTTTCCTACGTTACCCACTCCGGCGAAGGTGAAGGGCTGCTGTTTTTCGGTAACGTGATCCTGCCCTTTGTTGACCACTTCCCGAAAGACCTTGAACTCTACCGCATCCTCACGACCAAGCTCAACGAGATCTCGGAGGGCGCACAGAAATGAGTGAACCGAAACTGATCATCAAAGAGGAATCGTCCGCAAAAAAGACCCGATCTCCCCCGAAGAAACCCAAGGTGGAGCAGTCGGTGCCCAGAAAGAAAAAGCTGAAAACCGATGCAGATAAGGCTGCGGAAAGGGCGCAGCACCTGCGTTTTGGCAAAGCCGAGATCACCCCGGATGAAGCATCCCGCATGACAAAGCAGCAGAAACGTGCTATGTATGCCGCTGCTGCCGCCCGGTCTGCGGTGCATCGGGAGGTTGACCAGTACAAGGACGATAATGTGGGCACGCAGGCTTTAAGCGAGGGCGAAAAAGCTGCCGAGACTACCCACGATATTTCCAAGAGCCGTTACGCCAGAAAGCTGAAAAAGAAAGCCAAGATGCAGGGCAAGAAAGGGGTCCGAACCGCAAAATCTTCCGTGCAGAAGCCGCCTGCGGCACAAGATGCAGGCGCATCCGGCACCGGCGAGGGCAGTTCTAACTGGCTTTCACGCTGGAAACAGCGGCAAGAAATCCGTAAAAGTCACTATGCCGCCGCCCATTCGGGTACAGCGGCACAGACCGCAGGCGGCAAAGCGGTATCCAATGGCACCACTGCTGCGAAGTCTGGCATGGAACAGGTCATCGACAAAGGAAAATCGGTGGTCAGTACCGCAGTCAACGGCATTGCCAATTTTGCAAAAAGCAACGCGCACGTTCTTTTGATCGTGGGCGTTTTTCTTTTGCTCTTGCTGCTGGTCATGTCGGCATTTTCGTCCTGTTCCATTCTGTTTTCAGGCACCACGCAGGTATCCGGTCAGACCATTTACACCGCAGAGGACCGGGACATCCGGGGAGCCGAAACCGACTACAAGAAGCTGGAAAAGGAGCTGGACAAAAAGATCAAGCGCACCCCCACCGACCACCCCGGCTACAACGAGTACCAGTATCACCTTGATCCCATCGAGCATGACCCATGGCAGTTGACCTCTTTTCTCACGACTCTCTATGACGATTACACCCGGTCAGAGGTGCAGGGCAAGTTGAAGGAGACCTTCAAAAAGCAGTACAAGCTGACCACATGGGTGGAGGTGCAGATACGGTATAAGACCGTCTGGGTCATCAGTCCGGCAGGAATCCCAGTCCCTACGCAGGTGCCCTATGAGTACCGCATCTTCCACACCAAATTGGTGAATAAAGGGCTGGAAGTGGTTATCCGGGAGGAACTGGACAACGACCAGTGGAAACGCTATGAGATCTTTCAGGATACGCTGGGTGGTCGGCCTTATCTGTTCAACGGCGGTCTGCCGCCCGGTGGCTCCGATGGCTCCGGCACACCCGGCATCGACTATCAGGTTCCTGCGGAAGCCCTGACGGACAGCGAGTTTGCCGCTATCTACAAGGAGGCGCAAAAGTATGTGGGCACGCCCTACGTCTGGGGCGGTTCTACCCCGGAAACCGGGTTTGATTGCTCCGGCTACGTTTGCTGGGTCTACAACCAGAACGGCTACAATGTGGGGCGCACCACCGCCAACGGTTTGTGGAACAAGAGCCAGCACATTTCCGAAGCCGAAGCAAAGCCCGGCGACCTTGTTTTCTTTGAAGGAACGTATGATACGCCGGGGAAAAGTCATGTGGGCATCTACCTTGGAAACGGCAAGATGGTGTCTGCCGGAGACCCCATAAAGTATGCTGATATTCACTCGTCCTACTGGCAGAAATACCTGTCCGGTTTTGGACGGCTTTCAAAATGATTGGAGGAAGAAATGAGCGAAAAACTCGATAAACTGCGCGCTTCTCTGGAAAAGGAAAGGGAGCGTCGCATTAAGATCAACACTCGCATTGAAAGCCTTGAGCGGCGGATTCAGGAAGCAGAAGCTGCCGAGGTCAACGAGATGGTGCGCACCGCCAAGGTCACGCCGGAACAGCTTGCCGCCCTGCTGCGCCAGTCTGCAACTTCCACCCCGACCCCGGCTGCGCTGTCTGCGGTCGGTGCTACCTTTAATAAGGAGGACGATTCCAATGAAGATGATGAATAAGGTTTGTGCGCTGGTGCTGTCGGTGGCACTGTGCGCTGGCATGGCGGCTCCCGCTTTTGCCTATGGCGGTGAGCCTGTGGAGGAAGTGGAACAGCCCGTCCTGACTTCTACCACCGATGAAGAAGATGTGGTCACCGTGACCGATGAGGAAACCGGTGCTCTGACCCCGGAGGGCAATCTGACGATGGTGGACGATTACCACACCAGTTATTCGGATGGCAGCGGACAGCAGTTCATTACACTGGTGTCGAAGTCGGGTGCGACTTTCTATCTGGTGATTGACCGCAACGCCAAGGGGCAGCAGACCGTCCACTTTATGAATCTGGTGGACGAAGCAGACCTTTTGGCTCTGATGGAAGAGGATGCTGCCGATGCCTACACCGCCGAAAAAGAAGCGGCGGCGCAGGCAGAGCAGGAGCGCAAACAGGCCGAAGAGGATGCGAAAAAGGCTGCGGAAGAAGCGGAGGTATCCGGTTCTGAACAGACTGGTGGCAACAAAGTTACGAAGTATGCTGCCACATTTTTAGGCGTATTGGCGCTGGTCGGTTTGGTTGCTGGCGGCGGCATTTACACCTTTATGAAGCAGAAGCAGAAAAAGCAGGCAGAAAAAGAAGCCCTTGACCCCGATGCAAACTACACTGAGGACAAGGGCGACTTTGAAATCCCTGTGGAGGATGAGCCGGAGGAGACCGGCGAGGAGGATAACGCAGAAGAATAATTCTATTGGCGGCGTTTGCCGCCTTACATATTGCAATCCAAAACAGATTGGAGGGATTTTTATCGCAAAATTGATCGTGGCAGAAAAACCATCGGTTGCCATGTCCTATGCCAAAGTCCTCGGTGCCACCAGCCGTCAGGATGGCTACCTTGAAGGGAACGGCTATCTGGTAAGCTGGTGCGTTGGTCATCTGGTGGAACTTGCTCCGCCCAATGTCTATGACGAAAAGTACACCAAGTGGAGCATCGCAGATCTGCCTATCCTGCCGCAAAAGTGGCAGTATCTGGTGTCTGCCAGCACCAAAAAGCAGTTCGGCATCCTGCAAAAGCTGATGCACCGCCCGGATGTGGATAGCATCGTGAACAGTTGCGACGCAGGGCGCGAGGGAGAACTGATTTTCCGCTTGGTGTACCAGCAAGCAGGGTGCAAAAAGCCTTTTTCCCGCCTATGGCTGTCCAGCATGGAGGAAAATGCCATCCGAGAAGGGTTCGCCCACCTGAAGCCGTCAACTGAATACGATGCGCTGTACAACGCAGCACTCTGCCGGGAACGTGCCGACTGGATGGTTGGCATCAATGCGTCCCGGCTTTTTTCGTGCCTGTACGGTCAACCGCTGGCGGTAGGGCGTGTTATGACCCCGGTGCTTGCCATGACGGTGGTGCGAGAAGCCGCCATTGCCGCCTTTACCCCGGAAAAATTCTACACAGTGGATCTGGAACTGACCAGCGGCTGCACGGCATCCAGCCGCCGCATTCCTGAAAAATCCGTTGCTGAAAAACTGTTGAAAGCCTGCCGAAAGGAGATGGTAGCAACGATCCAGCGCATCACCCGCAAGGAAAAGTCCGAAAATCCACCACCACTGTATGATCTGACCACTCTTCAGAGGGACGCTAACCGCTTGCTGGGGTACAGCGCACAGCAGACTTTGGACTATGTACAGAGCCTGTATGAGAAGAAACTTACCACTTATCCCAGAACTGATAGCTGCTATATCACCGACGATGACGAGGAAATGCTGGAGGAACTGACTGAGGAGTTGGAGGGCTTTCTCGACATTACCTCGGCAGATGTAGATGAGGCTGTGCCCCGGACACGGCGCACCGTAAACCGGGAAAAAGTCACCGACCACCACGCCATCCTGCCCACCCGCAGTATGCTGCAAGCCGATCTGGACGCACTGCCCAAGGGGGAGCAGAACGTCCTGAAGCTCATCATCGCCCGGACGCTGATGGCGGTGAGCAAACCCTTCCGGTATCTGGAAACCCTGCTGACCACCGAATGTGCCGGGGAGGAATTTACCGCCAAGGGCAAGGAGATTCTGGAAGAAGGCTGGAAGGCGGTGGAACGCAAGGTGCTGGCAGACATCTTGAACCGGAAGCAGGAACTCACCGCCCTGCCCAATGCAGCGGAAAACGAGTGCGGTATTCTCAACGCCGAGCTAAAGGAGGGTCAAACGTCCCCGCCGAAGCATTTTACTGAGGACACTCTGTTGCACGCTATGGAAACCGCCAGTGCGGACAGTATGCCGGAGGGCGTAGAACGTCAGGGCATCGGCACCCCGGCAACCAGAGCCGCCACCATCGAAAAGCTGGTGCAGAAGGGCTTTCTGGAACAGAAAGGCACCAAGAAAACCAAGGTGCTTCTGCCCACCGACAAGGGCAAAGCCCTCATCACCGTGATGCCCGAAGAAATCCAGTCTGCGGATATGACGGCTGACTGGGAAGCGAAATTGCTGCAAATCGAGCGCAGCGAAATGGAACCGGAAACTTTTATGACTGAAATCAAAGAGATGATTTCCTCGCTGGTAACGACCACCGAGGCTGCGAAGGGAGCGAATGCGCTTATGAAAAACAAGATTTTTGGTGTCTGTCCGAACTGTGGGAAGCCTGTCGTGGAGCGTGAAAAGGGCTGGTTCTGTGAGAACAGGGAGTGCCGTTTCGTGCTGTGGAAGGACAATGCGTTCTTCAAGCGTCTGGGCAAGCGGCTGGATTCCCATGTGGCGGACAAGCTGCTGCGGGATGGCCGTGTCCGCCTGAAGGACTGCAAGAGTGCCAAGGGCAAGACCTACAACGCCACCGTGCTGCTGGGCACCGAACCCGATGGCCGCAGCAAGTTTTCTCTGGAATTTGAAGGTGGCTGCTGATGGAGCAGAAAAAAGAAGCGGTTTACCTTATCAACGATGAACGCTATCTCCACCTCCGGGAAAACGGTGCAGGAGTCGGCTTTGCCACCTACAACAAGATAACTGGTGAGCCGCTGGAAAGCGGGCAGATCTCGGAAAAGAACCTGCCGCCCGATGGCAGGAACGCCATTTCTGCCGCCCGGAACTGGTATCTGTTTGAACTTTCGGACGATGACCGCAAGGTCATCCAACAGGAAAGCGTAAAGATCCTCGAAAACATCCCGCAGGCGGGCATCGGCAGACGGCGCATCTGGGAGCCGGAAACGCTGCCGAAGGATATTCGTCTCATCAACAGCCACTATGATGACCTCTATCGCATTCCAGATGGCGGCGTGATTCAGGTGGATTACCCGGATGGGCGCAGTTTTACGGCACGGGTGGAACATCTGGATGATTACCACTTTGACATGGGCGGTCTGGGCAATGTGTTCCACATCTGCCAGTTTGCCGAGGTCATGGAACGAAACCATGCAGACTTCTACCCGGAGATCCAGACACAGGACGAGCAGGCGGCGTGGGAACTGGGCGGCAAGGGCTATCTTGCTATCCAGTCCTGTGAGGACGGCTGGGACTACACTATTTACCACAGTGATTATTCCGTAATGGACGGTGGGCATCTTGATGCCCCGGAACTGACCATTCAGGAAGCTCGTGAGCAGATCCTGGAAGCGCACCACTTGGAAAAGGGGCGGCGGCTGTTGCAGGACTACGATGCCGTCATGGATAAAGTTGCGGAAGCTGAGGAACTGAGCGCAGACCACCGCCCTTCCACACTGGAAAAGCTGGCAGAACTGGCAAGTGATATGTCTGCGCCAAAATCCTCTGCACATTCTGCACCGGAACTGTGAGGTGGACGATGCAGCAAAAATGGAACCAGAATTTTGACGGTGAACCCATGACGGACATCCCACAGAAATTTCTGAACGCAGGGTGCGATGTTTATATGGTGATGCAGCTGCGGCATGACGAAAAAATCCTCGATGAAAGATTTGCTTCTATGCGGGAGTTGAATCGTCGGGGCAAAACGCCCGACCCGGAGCATTACGAGGTCACCTACTATGCTGATCTGCCCGCCATGTGGCAGGATGTGCCGAACAACGAGGTTTTGGAAGAACTATTTCAGATGTTCAACCTCTCCCGTCCGCAGGATTTTGAGGGGCACAGCCTGTCGGTCAGCGATGTAATCGCACTCAAACGCAATGGCGAGGTGTCTGTGCACTATGTGGACAGCATCGGCTTCAAAGATTTACAGGGGTTTCTGGATAAAAAGCCGGAACGTCCTTCGGTGCTGATGAATCTCAAAGAAAAGTGCGATGCCCCGGAGTGCAATCCCGGCGGATGTAAAAAAGAAAGGAGCGGCCATGAACTTTAATCATGAAGAACTGATGCTGATGATGCTCTACAACACCGGCACCCGGATGGGGCTTATCCACGAACTGCGGCTCATGCAGTGCTACCTGATGCCTGACGAAACTGCCCTGCGGGAGTTGTCGGAGAGTGTTATCGAAAAGCTGAAACTGCTGACCGATGCAGAGTTTGCCGAGCTGGAATTTCCCCCGGACTGACTTTTGCCGCCCGCGGGCGGCGTACATAGGCTCTTTTACAATGGGATTCGGTGTGGTATACTGAACTCGACAAATCGGAGTTTGACGAGGTAAAAGAATATGAATGGAAAACATCTATTTCTTACATCTGCAGGGTTGACCGATAAGATGAAAGAGAAATTCTTTGATATTATTGGAAAGTGTCCGAAGGATGTGAAAGTGCTTTATATTCCAACAGCTGGCATTGAAACAGATGGTGCAAGAGAGTCGCTTGCAATATGTTTTCATGAACTCTTTCTAATGGGAATTCAGTACGAAAATATATTAGTGTACAATCTGGAATTAATTCTTTCAAAAGACTATCAAAGAACCTATTCTTCGTATGTTACAACCCCGTTTATGCTTACAAGGCTATTAACTTTTGAAGAATTAAACCAATTTGATGCTGTTTTTGTCAGTGGTGGTGATGTATCTGTGCTTTGTCGTGAAATGTCTAGAACTGGTTTTGATAGAATACTTAATAATGCAATTAAAAACGGACTTATATATGTCGGAATCAGTGCAGGAAGTATGTATGCGGCGGGAAATTTAACAGATGGATTACATATTATTGACAATCCTATTATCCCCCATTGGAATGGTTCTGAAACAACAGTATTACCGAACGGCAAAGATGAGATTAAGCTTGCTGATGGAAAAGCTGTTTATGTAGAGGATAATTACATGAGTGTAATATGATGCACATGTAGGATTAGTCAAATTCCAGTTTGTCGATGGTTGTCAACTAGGATAGTGTCATAAGCTATTGCTCCGAAAATTTTTCATAACCCGCAAGAAAGTGGTCTTGATAGAATACTTTCATAAAATACCTTAGATTCCATAAGCGAGTGACCTGAAAAGGCCGCTCGCTTTTTTGTTTACAACGAGATTGAAGGGAGGAACGCTATGCCAAGCAAAACCGAAGAATACCTCGCCCTTGCCCAGCGCACAGCCAACGGCTTGACCCGGTATTGGGAAAACTGGACGGACTACCTGACCACTGCATCCCGGCTGTACAAGTACAGCTTTGCAGACCAGCTGATGATCTACGCCCAGCGGCCTGATGCCACTGCCTGCGCCAGCTTCGACATCTGGAACAATCGCATGAACCGCTATGTCCGGCGCGGCTCCAAGGGCATCGCACTGTTAGACCAGTCCAGCAGTGTGCCGCGTCTGCACTATGTCTTTGATGTGAGCGACACCGGGGTGCGCCGCAATTCCCGTGACCCGGAGGTGTGGCAGCTCGGCCCCGATCTGGTGCAGCCTGTGTCGGAAATGATTGCCAGAGAGTACGGCGTTTACCATGAAAGGCTCAGCCAGCAGATTTCTGACCTGACGGGCAAGCTGGTGGATTCCTATTGGGACAACAACAGCGGCGACATTCTCGACATCGTTGACGGTTCGTTCCTGATAGATTATGATGAAGCCGGACAGGAGTTCCAGTTCAAATCTGCCGCCGCAATCAGCATCCTGTATACGGTTCTGGAACGCTGCGGCCTTGAGCCGGACGGTCATTTTGACCGTGACGATTTTCAGGCCATCTTCTCTTTTTCCACGCCTGCCGCCGTGTATGCGCTGGGCACCGCAGTCAGCGAATGCAGCCGGGATGTGCTGCGCAACATCGAACGAACCGTAAAAACGACAATCCGCCGCCGCAATGTAGAAAGGAGCCAGTATGAATATGAACAGCAGGAACGTGACCTACTCGACCGTCGGGGACTACCAGCTCCCGAACCTGACCCTGCCCCAGCAGGAGAAAGCACTGGGCAAATACGGCAGACTGCGCCGGACTTACCTGATGAAGCATCGCCCGGTGCTGTACAATTCGATGCTCCTGTCGGGGACTCTGCATCCGCACCTGTTGGAAGTGGAACAGACGGCAGAGAGCCGGATGCAGCAGACCATGCAGGAACTGCTGAAGCAGAACCCGGCTCCGAACAAAGAGCGGCATCAGATGGAGTGGGTGCAGCACATGAACAGCCTGAAAGCACAGGCCGAGGAACTGGTGATGAACGAGCTGATTTACAGCTAAGTTTCTTCGATGTGGCTATTCCCACCGAAGCCGAACAAATTGAATCCATCGACCAAGCGGAGAGCGAAAAATCGCCCTCCGCTTTTGTTTTGTCTCAGGCCGAGATTGAAAATGCGCTGCGGAGAGGTTCCAATTTTGAAGATAGCAAACTTCGGATATGGCAAATTTATCAGATGCAACCTGACCGAAAGCTCCGGGCAAAAGCTCTCGCCAAAGAATACGCACCATACGGCCCCGGTGGTTCCTCGCACACTTATCTGGACGGAAGCAGTGGTTGGCTTGACCATGACAGCAAGGGGCTGACGTTTGAGCATTATCCCGACCATCGGAAAACGCTCCTCCGCTGGGATCGGGTTGAAAAGTATATCGACCTGATGATTCAGTCTGACCGCTACCTGTCGGACAAAGAAAGAAGAGCCAGCGACTTTCCCCTTGAACTGAACGCCGCCAGTGCAGCCGAATACACTGCATTAAAGGTGCAGCACCCGGATACTCTGGTTGGATTTGAAGCTGGCGGCAATTTTATGTTCTATGACAAAGATGCAATCACTGTAAAGGAAGTTTTTCGTTCTAATTTGCTGTCACAGGAAAATGCGCTGGGAAAAGTCAAAGTGACCGGCTTTTTGCGCAGAGAGTGGGTAGCAAAATCGCAGAAGCTGTGGGCCGAGGGCAACAGCATCTATCTAGCCGGACAGGGCGGAGATGGTACCCACCATCAGACAAAATATCTGCGAGAGGAAGATTATCTGCCGATCGGCATCATCGTCAAGCTAGATGGCCGGGATTTCCGTGTGGATCACGTCAACTTCATGTTCAAATCCGTCAGCTTGCAGGACATGGACTTGACCAACAGCGGACAGCCCATCTTCCGGGTTGAACGGTTGCCCAATATCCGGGAACTGTATGAACAGCAGCAGGATGAAATTATTGACGTTTCTCCTGAAAAGGCTGTTGATTACAAGGTCGGTGACGAAGTTGTTGTTGACCTTCCCACCCGAACCATCGAAGGCAAAATCGGCTATGTTGGCGAAACCGATGTGCGCATCGACACCAGCGCGCATGGGCAGTCGTGGGATAACGAGGTACTCAACAAGCAGCAATTCGAGGACGGTCTGCGGCGGGATGAACCTACACCTGATGAGGAACTGGACAAGTTGCCTATCTCTGTGGAGGTCAATGGCGAGTGGCAGACCTTTCCGGATGCTGTTGCCGCAGACGAAGCCCTGAACGCTGAACCGATGCCGGAAGCCGCAGGAAATTTTCACATCACGGATGATAATTTGGGTGTCGGAGGCCCCAAGCAGAAATTCGCCCGCAATATTGAAGCCATCCAGACCTTGCGCACTTTGGAGCAGGAGCATCGCGGTGCCACCGCCGAGGAGCAGCAGGTGCTTTCGCAGTATGTAGGCTGGGGCGGTCTTGCAGATGTCTTTGACCCCAACAAGGAAAACTGGTCTGCCGAGTACACCCAACTGAAAGGGTTGCTCACCGAAGAGGAGTATGCCGCCGCCCGCAGCTCCGTGCTGAATGCCCACTACACCAGTCCCACCGTCATCTGTAGGATAGTTCTCGGAGGTGACTTTTCTGACGTTGTTATTCAATGGCATCCAATGGGCCGATAAAGCGGTAGAAAATCTGGATTTTCTGGACGTATTCGCCATCGACCTTTTCCGCTCTGGATACCAGAATCTTGTCAATCAGCTGATGCAGAATCTTATAGTTCAGTTCGGTGATACCAGCGTACTTGCTGACTTCATCAATAAAATCCTGAATCTTGTCCAGCTGATCGTGTTCAGCACGGCCTTCCCGCTCGTACTGCTCAATCTTCTCGGTCAGTTCAGCCTGTTCTTTGTCGTAGCGATCTGCAAGCATTTGAAAACGTTTCTCCGGGAGAAGTCCCTTTGATACGTCCTCATAAAGTTTTGCATACAGGTCTTCGATTTCTGCGATTCGTGCTTTACACTGCTTCAAATCCCGTTTGTGCTGCGCCCGGTCAGAGGACACCCGGAGGTGCATCTGATTTGCAATCTTCTTCACAAGGGCTTCCCGATTGCTCACAGCGGCCTTTGCGTGTGCCTGAATGTCCGCAAAGACAGCTTCATGCAGAACACGGGCTTCCAAATTATGCGAGTCACAGGCTTTCGCACCATATTTCCGATAAGTGCTGCAACAATAAAAGGTCTGATCCAGAACACTGTTACGTTTGCGCCTGTGCTCGACCTTGACTAACATCGTTCTGCCGCAGTCTGCACAGCGGACGATGCCTTTGAAGATATTGTCGTAGTCGGTCTTATCGCACATAAAACTACTGGAACGGCTGTAAAGGATTCGCTGCACGTTCTCCCAACGGTCTTGTGGGATGATTGCTTCATGTGTATTCGGAACGATAGCGCGTTCTTCAAACGGAATATAACGCCGCTTTTTGGATTTCATGGACACGGTGGGCTTGGCTTCGTAGATGATGTGTCCGGCGTAGACTGGGCTGTGCAGAACCTGACTGATATAGGCACTGTCCCAATCATACATCTTTTCATCATCAATAAAGCGGCCAAACATCTCTTTCTTGTAGTAACACGGCTTCAAGACTTTTTCATCGTGGAGCCGCTTGGCGATGCGGTGAAGCCCCAGCCCTTCCTCTGCCATTGAATAGATGTACTCAACAACAGGGGCGGTGTTCGGGTCAATCACAAGGTGATTGTGGTCGGCAGGGTCTTTCTGGTAGCCAAACGGTGCGTTGCTGGAGATATACTTTCCGCTTTTCTTGCGTGTCCGAAGGGCACTCTTGATTTTTCGGGAAGTGTCTTTGGCGTACATTTCATTGATGATGTTTCTGAACGGAGCAATATCCATCTGGGATTGCTCGTTGGAATCATAACCATCGTTGATTGCAATATAGCGGACACCGTGCTCAGGAAAGAAGATTTCCATATACGTTCCGGTTTCGATGTGGTTGCGTCCAAGTCGGGACTGGTCTTTGGTAATGACTGTTGCCACCTTTCCTTCCCGGATATCATCCAGAAGTTCCTGAAAGGCAGGGCGGTCAGAGTTCGTACCGCTGTAACCATCATCAACATAGTACTGGCAATTCCCGAAACCGTTGCGTGTGGCATACTCCATAAGCATCGACTTTTGAGTGCGGATGCTCAGGCTTTCGCTGTTTGAACCGTCATCTTTTGACAGTCGGCAGTATAAAGCAGTTACTTTTTTGTCCTTTTCCATGTGTACCTCCATAATGGAAAAGAGACCTCATCAATCACATTGTAGCGGATGCTGCGTGACGATGCAAGCCCTTTTCCGCAGTAAAACGTCCAATTAGCCAGCGGCGAGATACGATTCGGCAGTTTTACGAATTTCTTCTTCCACAAGCCGCTGAAAAAGCGTATTCATCGGCACATTGCCGATATAATGGCGTTCCACGATCAGGCGCACGGACTTCGGACTTCTCGGCGCACGTTTGCGTGTGGTGGGCTTCTTCTCAGATTTTTCTTTGTTCAAGGGCAGACCTCCTCATTCATGTGGTGCAAATACGGAAAGGAATGGATGGATTCTATTCGTTTTTCTCTTTTTGTTTTATTACGTTGGTTAGGTGAAAGTTTTCTTCGATACAGTCTTAAAGGCTGCTATACTGCATAGGAAAAATATCTTTTGCAGATGCCATTAAGAATCTGCATCACAGAATCGTGATTTTGGCGGTTCTTGAATCGTGAAAAACGCAGAACTATTCAACATTTGGAATTTTCACAAAGATGTGATTGGGCGAAGAAAACCGCGTTCGTCTGCGCTCAATCAATCCCGCAGCGTCCAATTCCTTAAGCGCACTGGAAACACTGACAGTGCTGCGCCCTAGCTGCTCAGCCAAAGAGCAAATCGTAAAAATGACAAACACGAATCCACGTTCATCTATCCAGAGATTTTTCTGCGAGAGTGTGGCACGGTCGAGTAGCAACACATAAGTCATTTTTGCAGTCTGACTCAGGTCAAGTTCCAAAAGGAAGCATGGGTATGGGAGAAACGGCGGCAGCGGAGTTTGCGTGGTAAGATATTCTGAAATGTTGATCACCTCCAGCTGAAGCAGAAATCAGGAACAAAGAGTATGTAACGAGAATTGGAGGGTTCCAATTCTCCAGTCGCAGAAAAGCACGAAACAAGTGCTCAACTGCGTTAATAAGTTAAGGTCTCCCATATTGGTCCTCGACTTCCCTAGGAGTGGGGAATCGTCCGGCGGCGGGCTTGCACCGCACCATTGGCATTTCAGCCACCCCGTCTTCGTTATGACCGGGCTGCGAGTTACAGAAGTACCTTTTGTGAAGTACCGGACGATTGAACTATTCTGTTTTCAAAGAACGGAGTTTTATAGAAAATCTTCGGAATTTAAGGCTTCCGAAAAATTGTCCCTCTACTTACGAGCCATCGAAAACGGCCCAAAAGTAGCCCGAAAAAGAAATTTGTTGAAAAGTTTTTGGAAAATATAGTTGAAGTGGCTGCTTGATTAAAATAACATTGATCCATGGGCGACCGACGGAGGACGAAACTTTGCAGCAGCGGCAGTGCCTGAAGTTGAAAGTGGTCTTGAAAAAGATGCCCTACACTTGGTAGGCATCGAGAACGCCTGTTTCGTAGCATTGGTGAGAAACTTGTAATTGAATTGTAATTCTTGAGACCAAATCTCCGCTTTTGAAAAAATCCTCTCAATAGGTAGGCAACGAAAACAGCCCAAAGACAACCATCTTTTTGAGAATTAACAAAAAGGTCACAAATGACCGGCTTTCAAAGAGGCGCTTCTACTATTAACAGAAAAAGTGGCCTAAAATGGGGGGTGTTGGAGAAAATTTCTGCCTTAAAAGTACGCCTCTACTCACTAGCCAGCGAGAATAGCCAAAAGCCAGCAAAAAACAAATGAATTATGTACTTCTGCCACTGATTGCAACGGCATATCGGTGACAGAAAGATCGTTTAGAGCGATTCTTCGCGGTTTGGGGTGGTAGAAATCGTTTTGTAGTTGGACTTTTTCTGCTGAAGCTGCTCCAGCTGTTTCAGCACCGATTCCTTCTCCGGGGGCTTGCCGCCCGGTGTGGAAAGCTGCTGCTTATTCAGCACCATGTCGATATACTTGCGGATATTTTTCAGGGCAGAGACATCCGGCTGCAAGGTTTCCAGTTTGGTACGCAGTTCTGCGCTGCCGGATTGCAGCGCAGAAAATTCGGCATCCAATGCCGAAAAATCTACCGCTGTGCTGCTGTTCAGCTTCATCAGGGTGCGGACAGCTTTGTTGAACGTGTCCAGTTCCTCCTTGTGCTGGGCGGCATAAGCGTCCTTGGTCAGCTTGAAGTTCTTCTTGATAAAGGTGTCATGGATGGGCTTTAGCTTGGCATAGATGGTAGCAGCGTCCTTGATCTGGGCGATTGCCCGCATACGGTTTTCGTTCTGCTTCAACTGTCTGCGGAGTGGGGCGGCGGTCTGGTTCAGGTTAGAAATTGCAGTGTCCAAATCCTCGATGGTGTTCAGGAAATGGGCTTTCAGGTAGTCCACCGCCTGCCGAATCTCCTCAAAGTCCCGGACAGTGCATTTCAGTTTTGCCTTGCCAGACCAATCACTGCGCTGCTCGTTGCGAAGGTTGAAATAATCCACCAGCAGGTCGGACAACGTGGGTTCCTTCGCCTTTTCCAGAGCGTCCAGAAGAAGCTGCTTCTTTTCGTTCAGGTCTGCAATCCAGCGTTGCAGCCCACGGATGGCGCTGCGGATGGACTGCATCAGGCTGTTGGCGGCACGAATGTCCCGGTTCAGATTGCCGAGAAAGGTTTCCACCCCACGCTTTTCCATTTGGTGTGCGGCGGGGCCGAGATGCACGGTCGGTATCTGCTGGATGCCCTGCCGCTCAAAGGAGCGCAGGTCAACACGTTCCGGTCTGCCCGCAGCTTCCAGATAGCGGTTGGTGATGGTCTCCCAGCCATGCCGCCAGACCTCGGCGTACTTCTGGTCGTTCCAGTCCACCGTGTTTTCCTTGTGACATTTCCAGTTGCCAGAAGGGAGCCGGATGCGCTCACCGTTTTCGTCGAGGTCGTAGACCTTTCGGGCTTTTGGAAGCCACTTGCCGTGTTCGTCCATTGCCCGGAGCGTCAGCAGAATGTGGGCGTGTGGGTTTCCATCTCCCTTGTCGTGGATGGCAAAATCGACAATCATCCCTTTGGAAACAAACTGCTCCTGACAAAATTCTTTTATCATGGAGAGATATTGTTCCTTCGGCACCTCCACCGGGAACGCCAGCACGATGCGCCGGGCAAGCTGGGAGTTCCACTGGTTCTCCACAGCTTCTACGGCGTTCCAGAGGGTCGCCCGGTCTGCATATCCGGGCGGCGCATAGGATGGCAGCATGATCTCAGCGTGGACAAGCTCTTTCTTCTTGTTGTAGAATTTTGTTCTCTGGTCGTACTCGCTGAACAGCCGTTCGCCGCTTTGGTAAGCGGCCCCGGCAACAGCGGACTGCCCTTGGCTGCGCTTGACGATGGTAATTTTGAAATGCGGACACGGAATAGGCATCACCCCCAAACAAAAAGACCGCCCAGCAAGATTGCTCTTGGTGAACGGTCTGGAATTGTATTCGGTTTTGCTCGCCGCCTTAGAACGGAGTGCCATGCGCTTCGATCTCAGGCGGGAGCCGCAAAAGGATAGCTGCAAAGCAGCGCAAGGAAAATGCAGTTTTCCTTGGGATGGAATCGGGCTGGCGCACAAACGCCAGCTTCGATTTCATCGAGCCGTCTGCAAGACCGCAATTTCACCGGAACGGTGTATAATTGCGCCCTTTATTCTAAGGGGTTCGGAACGCTGCGGCTTTTGTGCAGGTCGTGAATCATCTTTGCAAGAGCCAGCGCAACTTCTGGTTGACGGAATGCGATTTTCAGCAGTTCCATCACCTGGTCGTTGGTGAAATCTTCCGGCGCAATCAGAAAACTTTCCAGCATTCCGGCACGGGTACACAGTCGATGCACACGGGCTTTGCGGGTCAGCTCCGGTATCTGGTGTTCCAAAATTTTCTCACGGTGCTTGTAGTAGCGAAGCTGCTGCTCCGCTTTGGCTTTCTCGCTGCGGAGATAGGCGAGGTTGGCTTTGGGTTGAGTCATGGTATCACGCTCCTTTACAACATTAGTGGTATTCGACATTTTTATTGGTTCGTGGTACACTACACACAATCAATGTAGATAGAGGTGATTGCGTTGCTTGCGTTATATCTAAGTGTGCTTGATGATCGAAACTTTGAAGAAGAGTTTACCGAGGTGTACAATACATACAAACGGCTGGTTTACCATACCGCTTACAAAATCATGGATGATTCGTATCTGGCAGAGGATGTGCTACAAGAGGTATTTTTGTACGTTGCAAAAAATTTTTCTAAAATTCATCGAGAAAACTGTCACGAACTCGCTGCTTATCTCGTTAGTTGTAGTAGAAGCCGTGCATATGATATGCTTCGCAAACAGCGAGAAGAATTGTTGGAAGATGTCCCAAACGAACCAGATGACGCTCCGGTGCCGGCTGATGCAATAATCAGTGTTGACAATATCGAGAGGTTGACAGAACTGATTGGACAAATGAAACCGAAATATCGTGACCCATTACGCCTTTTGGCAATGGGATATACAAATCGTGAGATTGCGAAATCGCTGGGATTAACGGACGAAGTAGTACGAACACGGCTCTTTCGAGGGCGAAAACTATTATGGAAGGAGTTGAGTAACCATGAGTGAGCAGACAAACATTTCATTTGAAGCGGCCTTGATGATTGCACTTCGTGCAGATGCACAAAAGGAACTGGATACCCTGCCAACACCAGAACAACTTGAGGAACTTTACCCGGATACATCCCAATGGGATGACCGAATGGCAGCAGCATTACGGAGGAAAAAACACCGTCCGGTGTTGAAACGGGTGTTGCTTGCGGCATTGACACTTGTAATACTGACCATTGGTGCTCTTGCAGTCAATGCGGATTTTCGCAGGGCAGTCTACACGATGATTCAAAAATTTCTGCCCATTGAGATGCAGTTGACTTATCAGGTGGATGGCGAACCGCTGGAACGATTGCCGGATGGATACAGTGACCATTATGTGCCGGACGGCTTTGAAATGGACAATGCGCAGAAATTTGAACGAGCAGAAAACTTTTTACATGTTTACTCGTCAAAAGAAGCAGAAGAAAGCTACACTGTCCGTTGCTCAATTATCCAGCCGGGGCAGCAGTCCCTATTTGATAATGAGCATACAGTGTACGAAACCGTAAGGGTCGGAGAAGCAGACGGTGTACTTGGAACCAGCTCAGGTGAAGATGGACAGCAGGTTTACACCTTGAACTGGGAGAGTAATGGCATTGCGCATACCGTTATGGGAGACATCCCCTACGATGAGATTATAAAAATTGCAGAAAGCATCCGTTAAGGAAGCCGGACACTTGTGAGAGTTCACAAATGTCCGGCTTCCTTTTTGTCTGAACTTACAAAGATGGAAAATTTGAAAAAATTTCTCCTGAAAATTGAAACGAAGCAGATGCGAATTACGTTGACTATACAAAGGCTCTTGATAGGAGCCAAAAAACGGAGGTGTATGTCTATGTCGAAAAAGCGTTTGTTGTCCATTGTTATTTCAGCGGTGATTCTCTTGAGTTTTGCCTGCACCGCAATGGCCGCTGAAAAGTCTGAGCGGTATGTAGGTGATAGTACGGTCAACGGATCCATTTACCAAACATACTATCAGGTTGATGCCCAGACACGAACTGGAGTAAAGAAAATCAGCGTTTCAGGCGTTCTCTATGAAAAGGGAACAATTGGAACATGGCAAAAAGTAAGTAGCTGCTCGAACAGCAGCACGACCTCAACCTGCGTGGGGAGCGGTAACTTTAACACTAAGCCTGGAAAATCTTACAGGCTGGAGTATTCTGCAACCTTTAGCTATTCCGATGGGCGGAGTGAAACCATTACTGGCAGTACCAGCAGATAAGTGAAACTGTTATATATTTCAACAAATTAGAAAGGTGGGAGGTAATTGTAAAGGAGAGACCAACGCGAGTTGTCTGATATCTAGCTGTAATTTTATAAAATAGAAAGGGTGGCTCCAGTGCAGAGGTGATTATTGCTGAGAAGAAAATATCAAGAGAAAGAAACGGCAAACATTATCGCATTCGATATGGATGTGCGGATGCAAAAAAGTAATGGAGGATATTTTATGAATAACGAGATTAACCGCCGGGATTTTATGAAGCTGAGTGTAGCAAGTATTATGACGGCAAGTGTAACACTGAATTTGGGCAATACTGCTTTTGCTACAACAGCTTCCGAGAATCCCAAAGATGTTCTGAAAAATTTTTTTGAATCGTTCTCTCCAACAGACCATGAGTCTTGGGTAAATTATTTCGCAAGTTCGGTATATGGATACTATCGCGAATTTGCGCAGAATGCATTTAACCAGGCTAAAAGATTGGGGCTTTTAGATATTGATAAAGCCGAACTGCTTTATGCTGAAAAAGTAAACAACGTCTATGCTCCGAAATATTATGAATTTAACCGGTACTATGATTCTGGCACAAATTATGCCTGCTACAAGACTATTACAGATATGGAAACCGAAACGGGCGAATATTTCGGGAACGGCACAAACTTTAGTCTTGTACTGATGATTCGAGAAGCAAGTGGTTGGAAAATCGGAGGCATTTGCAAATGTCCACGCGATCTCGGAAGCGTTCCAGCCGGTGTTACGGTATCGAGACAAAGTTATGGATTTGTTTCTTATCAAAGTCAACCGGATTACATTAAGGTAAAAGATGAGAAGGGAGCGGTCAAAAATGTTGCATTCTCAACTTATCTGAAAAATGTTACCTACAATGAAATCGGAAATATGGGGTATTACGATGAGGCAATCAAAGCCAATGTTATGGCTATCAAGATGTGTGGTTGGTGGGCACATGCCGCTGGGTATCGTTCTGCTGAGGGCTGTGATATAAAGTATGGCGATGTTGCATATAAAAGCAGCTATCAAACGAAACCGGCAATCACAAATGCAATCAATGCTGTCGATGGCAAAAAGCTTGTGAGTTCTGGTGGACAACTGTTTTTTACGTCTTACTTTGCAGGAAGTTCTAATACGGATGGTAAAAATTCTGGGCGACTGCGTCAGAATGGCTCGAATTATCTTGCAAGTACAAAGTCGTATACATATACAGAGATTCTTCATTATTACTATGATAATTCATCCTACAATAATCCGTCCGTTGGCATTGTCAAAATCAATTAATCGCTAGTTGTTTTTTATAGATAAACAGCAAAAGGTTTTCGAGGCTAGAATATGAAAAACAAAAAAGCGTTTTTGATGATGTTCACTGGCGTTGTAGTACTTTTGGGAGCTTTCCTTTTTTTGAAAGATGAAAAAATTCCAAGCCATGAAATTGAATTCGCTGCACAAGGGTCCGGACAATCTGGCAGTACGATTTCGATTACACTCCCACAAGGGTGGGAATTTCAGGAGAAAACAAAGAAGTCGGGCACCGAACTTGAGCCGCTCATACTTGCTGGATTGAATCCGCTGTACACCGTGTATGACATTTATGACAGTAATCGCACACTAATCGGTGCAATTGGTTACAGCAATTATGAACCATACGAGGGAGATAAAGATTCTGTGCAGGTCGTATATTCTGCACTTCGGCTTGGATCAGTGTACAGATTTGATACAGACAGCAGGTATGAGGTGGTCAAAACAAACAAATATGGAACGACTGCACTTACAACGGTAGTTTATCAGGATGGTGCAAGCGTTGAACCGGTGAACAACTGGGGCATTCTCTCATATAATAATGAGAAAGAATGCTTTGTAGCGGTTGAACTCGAATCGAATTTTGTGTCGGAAGAACAGGTGTTAGAAATAGCAAAATCCATTGAATTTTAGAAGGATATTTATAAGTGACCAGTGGATTTGCCTGATGTTTATGATTTCTTTGGTCATTGGGCAGTTGATTTTGCACTACCATGAGCAAAGGGAAAATTTAAAATAAGCAAACAGCCCTCCATTTGCAAAGATTGCAGGTAGAGGGCTGTTTGGTCTATTTAGAGGTTAGTCTTTCAGTTTGCCATGATCACAGCCGAGCGTGAGGTAGTGCTCTATCTCCCCGCTCAGCACCATCTGTGCGTACTCCAGCGGATTGTTGTACAGCAGCCAGTCAAGTTCAGCTCGCTGTGCCGGGGTATTGCCGTATTCGTCCTCAACGGCGATACAGTCGATGGCAAGGGTGGTGCCATCTTCAAATCGGGCTTCCACCCGGTTGGTGTCCATGTTATAGTGGCAGGAAAGCACTTTTTGAGAGTGATTATGATCGAAATTCTGATTTCGTTTCATTTGAATAGCTCCTTTAATGACTTTGAAATTTGATTTTCAACGAGATGAGGTCTCTTTTTTCTTTTCCTTAAGTCACCTATCCGCACTATCCTGCGTCCGTGGCATCTACGATGCCGTGGAGCGCATGGGTTTCCGCAGCGGTAACATTCTGGAACCTAGTATGGGCGTGGGCAACTTCTTTGGAATGCTGCCGGACAGCATGGCAGACAGCCGCTTATACGGCGTGGAGTTGGACAGCATCACCGGGCGCATTGCGAAAAAACTGTACCCGCAGGCTGACATTACCGTGGCTGGCTTTGAAACCACCGACCGCCGTGATTTCTACGATTTGGCAGTTGGTAATGTGCCTTTCGGTCAGTACAAGGTCAACGATAAGGCATATAACAAGTTGGGATTTTCTATCCACAACTACTTTTTCGCCAAGGCCATCGACCAAGTGCGTCCGGGCGGCGTGGTGGCGTTTGTTACCAGTCGTTACACGCTGGACAGTAAAGATTCTTCTGCCCGCAAGCACATGGCAGAACGAGCCGATTTGCTGGGGGCCATTCGTCTGCCCAACAATGCGTTTAAGGCAAATGCAGGCACGGATGTTGTCAGCGATATTATCTTTTTGCAGAAGCGTGACCGCCCTGCGGACATCGAACCTGCATGGGTGCAGTTGGGCAAGACCGAGGATGGCTTTGCCATCAACCAGTATTTCGCAGACCACCCGGAGATGATTCTGGGCGTACTCTCCACCGAAAGCACCCAGTATGGACGGGAGGAACTCACCGTTGCACCCATCGAAGGCACCAGCCTTGCAGACCAGCTTGCCGAGGCGGTGCAGCATATTGAGGGGCAGTATACCGCCGCCGAGGTGGATACTCCCGACATTGCCGAGGAAGAAACCGCCCGATGCACCCTGCCTGCCGATCCGGAGGTCAAGAACTTCTCCTACACGGTGGTGGACGGCGAGGTGTTCTACCGGGAAAATTCCGTGATGACACAGGTGGAACTGTCCGAAACCGCCAAGGGGCGTGTCACCGGCATGGTGGAGCTGCGGCAGATCGTCAACGACCTGATCGACCAGCAGTTGAATGACTTCCCGGACGAGGACATTAAGGCATCGCAGGCCAAGTTGAATGCCGCCTATGATGCCTTTACTGCAAAATACGGGCTGATCAACGACAAGAAAAATGCCCGCCTGTTCGATGATGACAGTTCCTACTATCTGCTCTGCTCACTGGAGAATCTGGACGAGAATAAAAATCTCAAGTCCAAGGCAGATATGTTCACAAAGCGGACGATTCGGCCAGAGCGTGTTGTCACCAGCGTGGATACCCCCAGCGAAGCACTGGCTGTATCCATCGGGGAACACGGCAAGGTGGATTTGCCCTATATGGCAGAACTGCTGTGCACCCCCGGCGAGTACGGGCGCATCACCAGCGAACTCTCCGGTGTGATTTTCAAGGACCCTGCCGCCGATGTAAATGACCCGGAAGCAGGCTGGCAGACTGCGGACGAATACCTTTCGGGTAATGTACGCGATAAGCTGCGGATGGCACAGCTTGCTGCGGAAAGTCACCCGGAGTTCAAGGTTAATGTGGACGCACTGACCAAGGCACAGCCCAAAGATCTGGAGGCATCTGAAATTGATGTGCGTTTGGGTGCCACATGGCTTGACCCCTCTATCGTACAACAGTTTATGATGGAAACTTTTCAGCCGCCCTATCGTATCCGCTACAACAATGCCATCACCGTTCGCTACTCCCCTTACACTTCCGAATGGCGGATCAGCAATAAATCTGCTACTGGCTTTGGTGACATTATGGCCACTGAAACCTACGGTACCCGCCGAGCCAACGCTTACAAGATTTTGGAGGATACCTTGAATTTGCGTGACAGCCGCGTTTATGATACCATCGAGGAGAATGGGAAAGAAAAGCGTGTGCTGAATCAAAACGAAACCACCCTCGCCCAGCAGAAACAGCAGGCCATCAAGGACGCATTTGCTGGCTGGGTCTGGAAAGATCCACAGCGACGCGCCCTACTGGTAAAAAAGTACAACGAGCTTTTTAACAGCACCCGCCCCCGTGAGTATGACGGTAGTCACATTCATTTTGTGGGCATGAACCCGGAGATCAATTTGCGAGAGCATCAGCGCAATGCGGTTGCCCATGTGCTGTATGGGTACAACACCCTTTTGGCGCACGAAGTCGGTGCTGGCAAGAGTTTTGAGATGGCGGCTTCCGCTATGGAACTGAAACGTCTGGGCTTGTGTCAGAAAAGTCTTTTTGTCGTGCCAAACCATTTGACGGAACAATGGGCCAGCGAGTTTTTACGTCTGTACCCCCATGCGAAGCTGCTGGTTACCAGCAAGAAAGATTTTGAACCCGGTAATCGAAAAAAATTCTGTGCGAGAATTGCGACCGGTGATTATGATGCAGTTATCATCGGACACAGCCAGTTTGAAAAGATACCCTTGTCCGCAGAACGACAGGAGCGTCTGATTCAGGAACAAATGGATGAAATCGAGGAGGCCATCGAAGAAGCGAAAGCACAGGTTGGCGAGCATTTCACAGTAAAGCAGCTGGAAAAGTTGCGCAAGTCTCTGAAACAGAAACTGGAAAAGCTGCAAGGCGCAGACCGTAAAGATGATGTGGTTACGTTTGAACAATTGGGCGTAGACAGGTTGTTTGTGGATGAGAGCCAAGCGTTTAAGAACCTCTACTTGTACACGAAAATGCGTAATGTCGCAGGTTTGAGTACGAGCGAGGCACAAAAATCCAGCGATATGTTCGGCAAGTGTCGCTATCTGGATGAAATCACCGGTGGCCGTGGCGTGATTTTTGCAACGGGTACACCCCTGAGCAACAGTATGACCGAGATGTACACCCTCATGCGCTACCTCCAGTACAACACCTTGCAGCAGAAAGGGTTGACCCATTTTGATGCGTGGGCTTCTACTTTTGGTGAGACTACTACTGCCATCGAACTTGCCCCAGAAGGCACCGGATACCGTGCACGCACTCGTTTTGCGAAGTTCTTCAACTTGCCTGAACTGATGGCGATGTTCAAAGAAGCGGCGGATATCAAGACCAGCGATCAGTTGAACCTGCCAGTGCCCCAAGCTAAATTTGAAACCGTGGTGGTCAAACCTTCGGAAATCCAACAGGACATGGTGCAGGCGTTGAGCGAACGTGCAGCCGAAGTCCACAGCGGTTCTGTTGACCCCTCTGTGGATAATATGTTGAAAATCACGTCGGATGGCCGCAAAATCGGTCTTGACCAGCGGTTGATGAACTCGGCTCTGCCTGATGACCCTAACAGCAAACTGAACGCCTGCGTCAACAACGTCCTGCGCATCTGGAACGACACCAAGGAGCAGAAGCTGACCCAGTTGATTTTCTGCGATATGTCTACTCCCAAGGGGGACGGTTCGTTCAACGTCTATGATGATATTCGCACCAAGCTGCTCAACGCTGGTGTGCCCGAACAGGAGATCGAGTTCATCCACAACGCAGATACGGAGAACAAGAAAGCAGAACTTTTCTCCAAGGTACGCAGCGGACAGGTGCGTGTGTTGCTGGGCAGCACTGCAAAGATGGGAGCTGGCACCAACGTCCAGACGCTGCTTGTGGCGGTGCATCATCTGGATGTAGGCTGGCGTCCGTCTGATATGACCCAGCGCAACGGCAGAATCATCCGCCAAGGCAACCAAAACAAACAAGTCTACGTCTATAACTACGTCACGGAATCGACATTTGACGCCTACCTCTATCAGACCCTTGAGAATAAACAGAAGTTTATCTCGCAGATCATGACGAGCAAATCGCCTATGCGATCTTGCGATGATATTGACGAACAGGCTTTATCTTACGCAGAAATCAAGGCTCTGTGTGCAGGCGACCCTCGCATCCGGGAAAAGATGGATTTGGACGTGCAGGTGGCAAAATTGAAAGTTCTGCGCGGTGACTTCCAGAATCAGAAATATCGTCTGGAAGATAAGCTGCTCAAAACATTCCCAGAAGAAATCCAGAAACAGAAAACCCGCATTGCTGCTTTACAACAGGATTCACAGATTGCAGCAGCACACCCGCAGGACAAAGAAAACTTCTGCGGCATGACCATCAAGGGCATGGTGTACGATGACAAAAAGGCTGCGGGCGAACGGCTGCTGCTGGCTCGGCAAGAGATGCCCAATGCTGATATGACGCTGCTGGGCACCTACCGTGGCTTTGAACTGAACATCCGGTTCGACAGCTTCAAAAATGAGCATCAGGCCGTACTCCGGGCAGAGTTGAGTTACCCGGTGTCGCTGGGCGATGATGCGCGCGGCAACATCATTCGTCTGGACAATGCCATCGACAATTTTGCTGACCGAATTGCAGACGCTGAAAATGCTCTGCAAAATCTGGAACAGCAGAAACAGGCCGCAGAGATTGAAGTGGCAAAGCCCTTTGCACAGGAGGAAGAACTGGCCGAAAAGTCTGCCCGCCTTACTGAATTGAACGCCTTGCTGAACATCGACCGTGACCGCAGTTCCTCGCAGGATGCTCCCGAAGAAACCGAGGAAACCGAAATACCTGCAACTCGTCCGTCTGTGCTGGCTGCACTGGGGGAAAAGACCAATCAGCCGGAGCCTGTCAAGCCGTTCCGCAGCTATTATGATAAGGATGGTGATGCCCGGTGAGGGAAAAGCGGGACGAGATCATCATCCTGAGAACAACAAAGGCCGAGAAGAACCGCATCTATGAAAAGATGCTGGGCATGGGCATCCGAAGCCTAAGTGCCTATATCCGAAAAATGGCACTGGACGGCTACTGCCTGAACCTTGACCTGCCGCAACTGCGGCGCATGGCATATCTTTTGCAGATGTGCAGCAACAACCTGAACCAATATGCCAAAACCGCTAACGAAAATGGTCGGGTCTACGCTGCCGACATGGAAGATCTGCGGCAGCGTCTGGATGAACTGATTGACATTGGCAAGCAAATTCTTTCCAAGCTGGCAGAGCTATAAAAATTCCCGCAGTTGGAGAACTGCGGGGGTACATAAGGGGTGACATCCTTGCAACGTAGTAGTCGATACCTTTATAATAAAGGCGAACAGAAAGGAAGTGCTTGATATGATGTCTATGCTGAAGAAAATTGTTCTTTTCCCGATTTCTCTCTTTGTGGCGTTTCTAGCTCTGATGGCAAGGTGGCTGCTAACCCTGTCCAGCTATGTAGTTGCTCCGCTGATGCTCTACATCTTCGGCTGCGGCATCTACACTGCTTACCGTCAGACTTGGAATCAGTTCCTTATCTTGCTGGTAGCCGAATTCCTCTGCTTTGTCCTCTTTTTCGGCGCAACTGCCATCACCGAGGGCATCGGGCGGTTCAGTGAGTGGCTTGCAGAACTGTGAGGGATGCTATGAGCAAACAGAGGATAGAGGATTGTTATTTTGAACACAACAGCACGATTTTTTCTGAGATGCTGGGTGAGGATGAAGAGTATCTGCGACTGAAAAAAGCCAAAAGAGCAGCTGAGGAAGCCTTGCAGAGCGTTATCAGCAAAGAAGCGTGGAATCAATATCTCGCCTTAGATGAAATCTGCAATGAGTTGGAATGCGCCAGATACAAGGCAATGTATCTGGCGGGTGCTGCCGATTACGAAAAAATATCCAAATGATCTCAATGCCGCCTCCGGGCGGCATTTTTCTTTGCAATAGGGGGTGATGATGCTGGCAGCAACACGGCTGATTGCGCTGCACAAAAACAAGGGCATGACCGTTGCGGCCTGCCTGAAAAATCGCACGGACTATATTGAAAACCCGGACAAGACCGAGCAGGGGGCAGTATGTCAGCAGCTATGCTTGTAGCGCCCTGACAGCAGATGAAGAGTTTAAGCTGTGTTCCTTTTATGGCGAAGCCTTTCGCTTTGTTTGCAGATTCAGATGAGCCGCAACGAATCTTAACAGGAAGCGAATGTTTTTGCCAAGGAAAGTTGGTCGCAAAGAAAAAGACTTTGTGCTATACTGTGTTAAAAATCATTGCAAAGGTGGGAATGTCATGGACCCTGCAAGAAAGCTGTATCTGGATAACATCCGCTGGATGACGGTGGTTTTGGTGGTAATCTACCATGTGGTCTATATGTTCAATGGCGTGCAGCCTTTTGGAGTGATCGGCCCCTTCCGGGAGCATCAGTTACAGGATTGCTTTCAATATCTGGTCTACCCTTGGTTCATGGCATTGCTGTTTGTTGTGTCGGGAATGAGCGCACGGTACTATCTGCAAAGCCATACCACAAAACAATTTCTGAAAGATAAAACCCGCAAGCTGCTGGTTCCGTCCACGATCGGTTTGTTCGTGTTCCAATGGCTTCTTGGTATCTATAACCTGAAAATCGGCGGTGGGCTGAACATTGCTGGCCTTCCGATGCCTATATTATATCTGATCACCGTGCTGTCTGGTGTAGGACCTCTGTGGTACATCCAGATGCTCTGGCTGTTCTCCATGCTTTTGCTTGTGGTTCGGAAAATTGAAAAAGACCGGGTCTGGAACTTCTGTTCCAAAGCACCGGTCTGGAGTGTTCTGATGCTGACGATCATTGTTTATGGTTCGGCACAGGTGTTGAACACCCCGGTCGTCACCGTTTATCGGTTCGGTATTTATGGATTCTGCTTCTTTGCAGGCTATTTCCTGTTTTCCCACGAGAAAGTAATGGAACGGCTGTGCAAGTGGTGGTGGATGTTTGACGCAGCCTCGGCTGTGCTTGGCATCTCGTATACCGTGCGCTACTTTGGAGAGAATTATGCCATCGCGCCAGTTTTGAATAATATTCACGCCTGCGTCTATTGCTGGTTTGCCATTCTTGGAATCCTTACAACAATGAAAAACTATGCTGACATCTCAACCGCATTCACACACTGGATGGCGAAGAAGTCATGGGGGTTGTACATTTTTCATTATCTGCCTATTGCTGTGATCTCGTATGAACTGCACGAACACGCCCCGGACACGCCGGAAGTGCTGGTCTATCTGCTGGTGGGCATCGGTGCCTTTGTGGGCGCGTTTCTGCTGAATGAACTCATCAGTCGAATCCCGATCCTGCGCTGGTGCGTCCTTGGAATGGGAAAGGAGAAAAAACGTGTTTAAGGACAATTTGATCTCACTTCGTAAGATTCACGGTTATTCACAGGATGAACTGGCGGAAAAAATCGGCGTGACCCGCCAGACCTTATCAAAATACGAAACCGGAGAATCTCTGCCGGATATTGAACGGTGCAAGCGGCTGGCAGATGTTTTCGGCGTTTCCATGGATGACCTCGTGAACTACGAGAAAACCGACCGGGAAAACTTAGGACTGGAAGTGCCACCCAAGGGAAAACACGTTTTCGGCATGGTAAAAGTGGGAGATAAAGGGCAGATCGTCATCCCCGCAAATGCACGGAAGATATTTGACATACAACCGGGAGATAATCTGCTGATCCTTGGGGACGAGGAGCAAGGCATCGCCATCCTCAAAGAGAAAAGTTTTCTGGAACATCTGCGTCTGATGGAACGTATGCGGCACATAGAATCCGGCGAATGATCAGACCCTGCGGAAAATACCCTCCCTGCACCGAACACTGCGAAGCTGAGTATGATTTATCTCCAGCAGCGCATCCATCTCCTGCGCTGCATTCTCATAGCGGCTGTTCTGATGATGTACCAGAATGTAGTTCGCTTCCCTGATCTTTCCGGATGCCTGTTGGCAGAAGCTGCGTACAAGGCAATATGTCTTGCAGGGGCAGCAGACTGCAAAAAACTAGAAGAATGATTCAGATGCCGTCTCCGGGCGGCATTTTTCTTTGAAATAGGGGAGGTGAAGTTGCATGGCGGCAACACGGCTGATCGCGCTGCACAAAAACAAGGGCATGACCGTTGCGGCCTGCCTGAAAAATCGCACGGACTATATCGAAAACCCGGACAAGACTGAGAAGGGACAGTATGTCAGCAGCTATGCCTGCAGCACCCTGACGGCAGATGAAGAGTTTATGCTTACCAAGCGGCAGTACGACCTCGTAAACGGACGCAGGCAGAAAAGCGATGTGATTGCTTATCAGATACGGCAGTCCTTTCGTCCGGGGGAAATCACTGCAGAGGAAGCTAACAAGGTGGGCTACGAACTTGCCATGCGTTTTACCAAGGGCAAGTATGCGTTTGTTGTTGCCACCCACACGGACCGGCAGCACATCCACAACCATGTGATCTTTAACTCCACGGCACTGGATGGCACCAGAAAGTTCCGGGATTTTTTCTTTTCGGCGTTGGCAGTGCAGCGGTTGAGCGACCTGATTTGCTTGGAACACCAGTTGTCCGTCATTGAGAAGAAGCCCTATCGGGAACGGCAGAAGCGTGTTCTTTATCCGCCCAAGGAGAGCAACCGGGACCGCCTATGCGGAATCATCGACACAATCCTTGCAGAAAAGCCGGGAGATTACGAAATGTTTCTGCAAAAGCTGGAACAGCAGGGCTATGAGGTGAAGCGTGGCAAGCACACGGCGGTGAAGGGCAAGGGACAGAAACGCTTTATTCGGTTCCGAACGCTGGGCACTGGGTACAGTGAGGATGAAATCAAGGCGGTGCTGGAGGGAAAGGTGAAGCACCAGCCGTACCAGAAAAAGCAGCCCAAAGAGCAGCCCTTCCAGTTGCTGGTGGACATTCAGGGGAAAATAGCAGAGGGCAAAAGTGTCGGCTACAAAAGGTGGGCGACCAAGTTCAACCTGAAGGAGATGTCCAAGACGCTGCTATTTTTACAGGAGCAGAAGATCAGCAGTGCCGACGAACTGCGGGAACGTGCAGCGGCGGCAACCGAACGCTATCATGCCATGGGCGATTCCATCAAGGCGGCGGAAACGAGGTTGGCCGAAATCGCCGTCCTGAAAACCCACATTATCAACTATGCCAAGACCCGTCCGGTCTATGATGCCTACCGCAAGTCGGGGTACAGTAAAAAGTTTTTGGAAGCTCACCGGGAGGAGATCACCCTGCACAAGGCGGCGAAGGCTGCCTTTGACGAGGCAGGATTACAAAAGTTGCCGAAGGTCAAGGAGTTGGATGCGGAGTTTGCAGAACTGCTGACCAAGAAGAAAGCATCTTACCCGGACTACCGCAAGGCACGGAACGAGATGCAAGAACTGGTTCGTGCGCAGAAAAACGTAGAACGCTTTTTTGCAGAGGAAAAGGACACCACCGAGAAAACCCAGACTCGATAAACGAATACCGCCGAGGAGCTTTCCTACTTGGGAAGCGTCCTCGGCGGCTTTTTTAGTTTATATAGCAGCGGTCCTGTTTTATAAGCCAATCTTCACACAGCCGCTGGGCTTCGTCCTTTGTGCAGCAGGTGCAGTTGAAAAGTTTGCCACGGATGGAACAGTAAGTGTAGTGTACCTTCGGGACTCCATTGGCATCTCGAAAATCAACGCAGCGTTCCTCACCGGGCAGCAGATAGATCGTATCCACGTTCAGCAGCTCCTTTTACCTTCGTTCATGTGCCAAGGGGCACAACGTTTGTTATTGTACCATGTACCGTCCCAAAAGACCATTGCTTTTTTGACCAAAGATACGCGCAAAAATTTTCCTCATTGAAATCCACCGACTGGCGTTGAATAAACACAAGTGGATTGTGTATAACAAAAATTGCGACAGGTATGCTATTGGTGCGCAACAAACACAACTAGAATGTGAGGTCGCTATGAATACGCTTTTAGGTCAACGAATACGAGAGCAGCGCAAGGAAAAAGGCTGGACGATTGAACAGTTTGCAGAACGGGTCGATTTGTCAGCAAATTATGTTGGAGATTTAGAGCGCGGAGTAAAAATCCCCAAACTGGAAACCTTTATCCGAATCGTAGAGGTGTTGGACGTATCTGCTGATGTGCTAATCCGGGATTCCGTTCCATCCGCATCCCATGTGGCAGATGACGAACTGAGCAGAAAGCTGAGCCAGCTCACACCGGGGCAGAAGAAAGCTGCCATTGACATTCTGAATGCATACACCGACAACATTCCCTATATTACAAAATAACACCTATGTCAAGGAGCGCAGCAAACGTGCTGACGCTCTTTCTTTTTGCCCTCAAATAGTTTATAATCAACGCTATAAGCGTGTATATAACACTGATGGCGAGTATTTGAGGTAAACGACATGACGATGCTACCCAATATCGAAGAAGCAATGAAAGATGCCCGGAATGGAAAGTTGAGCCCATATTGGCAGAATAATCTAAAACGTGAATGCCTGCATGGAGAGCTATCGGCTGAAGAACGGCTGGCTCTTTCGGAACTGAATTGCATTTTGTCCGAGACTCCACAATGGAGCAGCGAAGAAGAACTGTGCCATGACATGGAGAATATCGGCGGCAGGGTTCGCTTCTGCCGCTTTTGGAATGAGCACTACTCCATGGTGCAGTTGACGGAAGATCGCAACGGAAAATACTCCACAGCCTACGTTCTGGATACAGAAACCACCCCGGATGTGCGTAAGGCGGCAGCATTGCAGGCACAGAAAGAACTTGCGGACTGTATGCAGGCGTGGGGCGTTTCTCTTCTGGAAACGCCAGTTCCTGAACAGATGAAGTACGATTCTCTTGCAGAAGCCGCTTCTCACCTCATGCAGGTTCTTAACGACCCGGAGCACATCACCGGGTAAAAAGCGTCCCGAAGGGATGCGCAGCCTGCATTGGAAAATGCAGATCAAAGGGGCTTGGGGCATTCCCCAACAAGCGTTTTGCAACGCAAAATAAGCAGATGTATATACGTCTGCACTGCTTGCCACAACAATGCGATCTGCGGAAGTTGTCGTAAAACTTTTTATTCGCATTGCAAACCAGGTGGCACTTTTGTATAATTGGTTCAATGAACGCACGCATAAAATCGGAGAGGCTGTCCGATTAAAAAATCTAAAAATGCGCTATTGCAGGCCACTGGGAGGAATAGCATGAACAAGCAGCAACTCGCATCGAAAATCTGGGAATCTGCCAACAAGATGCGCTCTAAAATCGAAGCCAACGAGTACAAGGATTACATTCTGGGCTTCATGTTTTATAAATTTCTGTCGGACAAGGAAGTTAAATGGCTGAAAGAGAACGACTGGACAGACGAATATCTGCCGGATTTGACCGAAGACGATGCCGAAACGCTGGATACCGTTCGGAAGAATGTCGGCTATTTTATCGCTTATGACAATCTGTTCTCCACATGGATCAGCAAAGGCAGTGACTTCAAGGCCGATGATGTGACGGTAGCATTGCAGGCATTCAGCCGTTTGATTGACCCGCACCACAAAAAGGTGTTTGACGGTGTCTTTGCTACGCTGCAAACCGGCCTGTCCAAACTGGGTGAAAGCTCTGGCGCACGGACAAAGGCAATTCGTGACCTGATCTACCTCATCAAAGATATTCCTATGGATGGCAAGCAGGACTACGATGTGCTGGGCTTCATCTATGAATATCTGATCAGCAACTTTGCAGCAAATGCGGGCAAAAAGGCTGGCGAGTTCTACACGCCGCACGAAGTTTCGCTGCTCATGTCTGAAATCGTGGCGTACCACCTGAAAGACCGGGAAGAAATCAAAATTTACGACCCCACCAGCGGTTCCGGCTCGCTGCTGATCAACATTGGTCAGTGTGCCGCACGGTATATGGGCAATGGCAACAACATCAAATACTACGCACAGGAGTTGAAGGAAAATACCTACAACCTGACCCGCATGAACCTTGTCATGCGCGGTATTCTGCCCGACAACATTGTAACGCGCAACGGCGATACGCTGGAGGAGGACTGGCCGTATTTTGATGAAAACGATCCGGTCAACACCTACGACCCGCTGTTTGTGGATGCGGTGGTATCAAATCCCCCATATTCGCAGGCGTGGAATCCGAACGACAAAGAGAACAACCCGCGCTTTTCGGATTACGGCCTTGCCCCCAAAGGCAAGGCAGACTACGCCTTTTTGCTGCACGACCTGTATCACATCCGCAATGACGGCATTGTGACCATCGTTCTGCCCCACGGCGTTCTGTTCCGTGGCGGTGAAGAAGGTACGATTCGCAAAAATCTGATCGACCACAACAACATTGATGCAATCATCGGTCTGCCCGCCAATATTTTCTTCGGCACAGGTATACCCACCATCATCATGGTGCTGCGGAAGAATAAAAAGGATTCGGACGTTCTGATTATTGATGCGTCTAAGGGCTTTGAGAAGGACGGCAAAAACAACAAGCTGCGTGCCTGTGACATCAAACGCATTGTGGATGCTTACAAGGAACGCCCGGAGAAAATCGAAAAGTTCGCACGCAGAGTATCCCGCGCGGAGATCGTTCAGAACGATTACAACCTGAACATCCCCCGGTATGTGGATTCCTCGGAAAAGGCTGAGAGCTGGGACATCTACGCTTCCATGTTTGGCGGCATTCCCGAGGCCGAACTGCAAGACCTGTCTGCCTACTGGACAGCATTCCCGCACCTGAAAGCGGCTCTGTTCAGCCCGGACAACGAAGCCTATTGCCGTCTGAATGTGGCCAATTTGAAGAACGCTGTTCTGTCCCACCCGGATGTGGTGGCGTTCAAGACCGCTTTCCAGAATGCTTTCGGTGACTTTGATGCCTATTTGAAGTCCGCACTCATCGATGGCATGACGCAGCTGAATGCAGCCATCGAGGAAGAACGCCTGAGCCGGGAAATCTTTGCACGGCTGGCAGAGATTCCGCTGGTTGACCGCTATGCAGCATACCAGCTTTTGGACGATGACTGGAAGAAAATCGCCATTGACCTTGAAATCATCCAGACCGAGGGTTTTGCCGCAACCAAGCAGGTAGACCCCAACATGGTGCTGAAAAAGGATGCCGAAGTACAGGACGGCTGGGTGGGTCATGTGCTGCCCTTTGAGCTGGTGCAGAGCGTTAAAATGCACGAGGAAGTAGCAGCGCTGCGGGCAAAGGAAACCAGACTCTCCGAAATCGCCGGAGAATATGAAAGCCAGCTGGACGAACTGAGCGAGGAGGACAAGGAGCAGAACTTTGTGAATGACGCAAAGGATGCCTTTGTTGCCGCTGAAGTCAAAAAGGCCATCAAGGCGCGGGAGGTAGAGCCAGCTACCTTGAGCATCCTGAAGGATGTGGATGCGCTGTTTGCCGAGGAAAAGACCCTGAAAAAGCAGGTCAAGGATGACAGTGCCGCCCTCCACCAGCGCACCAAAGGCGTGATTGAATGCCTGACCGATGAAGAAGTGCGTGACCTGCTGCACCGCAAGTGGATCTTGCCCCTGATGGAAAATCTGAACAGCCTACCGGATGCCGTTCTGGACGATTTTGTGAAGCAGTTGGATGCCGTCTGCAAGAAATATGAAACCACCTTTGAGGACGTGGAAAGCCAGATCGCCAGCACAGAGCATGAACTGCTGGGGCTTCTGGACGATTTACAGGGAAATGAATTTGACATGAAGGGCATTGCAGAACTCAAAAAGTTGCTGGGAGGTGAATGATTATGCAGGATAACGAGAAGAAACCTGCCCTCCGGTTCAAGGGCTTCACTGACCCTTGGGAACAGCGTAAGTTAGCTGAGCTGACAAAAACAATAACGACGGGCAAGAGTGTAAACTCTGATGAAGGCGAAGTTAACGATGGAGATATAGGCGTACTAAAAACAAGTTGTGTTTCGTATGATCGATTTAACTCATCCGAAAGTAAGCCTGTTGTAAAAAGTGAACAACAGCTTGTTAAATGTGCTGTTGAGAAAGACAGTGTCATTGTCAGCAGAATGAATACACCGGAACGTGTCGGAGCTTGTGGCTATGTATCGACGGATTTTCCAAATTTGTTCCTTCCAGACAGACTCTGGAAACTAAAATTTCAAGATACGGTGGACACATATTTTGTGTATATGATGCTGGTGTCCAGTGCTTATAAAGAGAAAATAACTTCGATGGCTTCCGGGACAAGTGGCTCTATGTACAATATTCCGAAGGAAACGTTTCTGAATTTGCAGCTAGTGATTCCCGCTAAAATCGATGAACAAAAACAGCTTGGGAAGATTTTGAAAAAGATTGACACCCTTATCACCCTTCATCAGCGTAAGTATGAGAAGCTAGTGAATATCAAAAAGTCCATGCTGGACAAGATGTTCCCCCAAAATGGGGCATCTGTGCCGGAAATTCGCTTCAAGGGTTTTACTGACCCTTGGGAACAGCGTAAGCTGGGAGATATTTCAGAAATTAAAACCGGGCCTTTTGGTAGTACGCTTCACGCAGATGATTATGTCAGTGATGGCATCCCGATTATAACAACGGAACACTTCAAAACGGGTTCACTTCCAATCGATAAATGTGGATTACCCCAAGTATCGGAAAATGACTTCAGTAGATTATCAGCTTATATTCTAAATGCGGGAGATATTGTATTCTCTCGTGTTGGTTCAGTTGACATAAACGCCCTGATTACGCCATTTCAAAGTACTTGGCTGTTTTCTGGACGTGTTCTGAGAGTGCGTCCTCAGAATAAAAACTCGTCGCAGTTTTTGCATACGCTATTAGAAACCGAAGATGTTAAAAATGACATTCGTACACGAGCTGTTGGGCAAACAATGCCGAGCATAAACACTGAAATATTGAAAACCACACCATTGCGATTACCAGAATCAACTTTAGAACAAGAACAGTTGGGCAAGTATTTCCTCAATCTCGACACCCTTATCACCCTTCATCAACGTAAGTTGGAAAAGCTGCAAAACATCAAGAAATCTTGTCTTGAAAAGATGTTTGTATAAAAACAAGTGGTGCAATTTGCCCGTAACCAGAAGATGGACGTACCCTCGTTTGTTGTTTGGCTGAGGAGCAACGCAATTTGTTCTGTTCGTTCAGAATATGCAAAACTGGATGATGAATGAAAATTAAGGCAATGTCAGACGCTTGGAACAGCTGTGTTTTAAGACTATCGGGAGTCAAAAATCAAAATTTGAGCCGAATACGCAAAACCGAGAGTGAAATTTTCAGCGAACATTCGGTAGGCGGTGGAAAATAGCTGCTGAAAGTGTGCATTTGCTCCTACTTGGGAACAGCGTAAGCTGGGTGAAATTGCAGTTTTTTCTAAAGGTGTAGGCTACTCCAAAAACGATTTATGCGAAGAAGGCACTCCGATAATCCTGTATGGTCGCCTTTACACAAAATATGAAACCTGTATTTTTGATGTAGATACCTTTGTTAAAGAAAAAGCTGGAAGCGTATATAGCAAGGGCGGAGAAGTCATTGTGCCTGCTTCTGGTGAAACGGCGGAAGATATTTCGATCGCATCTGTTGTGGTTAAGCCCGGCATTCTACTGGGCGGCGACCTAAATATAGTATCGCCGACAGCTGAATATGATTCTGCCTTTCTCGCACTAACTATTTCGAGTGGAGCAACGCACAAGTATTTATCGTCTCTTGCACAGGGAAAATCTGTTGTTCATCTTCACAACTCCGATATTCAAAGTGTGTCAGCTAAATTCCCGACAAAAAGAGAACAAGAAAAGATTCATTTGATTTTTGGCAAAATCGATACCCTTATCACCCTTCATCAGCGTAAGCTGGAAAAGCTTGTACAAATTAGAAAAGCCTTCGCAGAGAGGTGCTTTTTGCAAAGTCGAAAGGAGCTCGTTATGGCGTTTACAAAAGAAGCCGATTTTGAAGAGGCGGTGGTAAAGCTCCTGATAGAACGCGGCTGGAAAGATGGTGTGCTGAAGAACTACACCGAACAGCAGCTGATCCAGAATTGGGCGAACATCCTTTTTGAAAACAACCGCGGCATTGACCGACTGAACGATTATCCGCTGACGGATGGCGAGATGCAGCAGATCATGGAACAGGTCATGAACGCGAAAACGCCGATGAAGCTGAATAAATTTATCAACGGCAAAAGTGTGCTTATCAAGCGTGACAATCCTGACGATAAGCTGAATTTCGGCAAAGAAGTGTCCCTGAAAATCTATGACCGTCTGGAAATTGCAGCCGGACTCAGCCGCTACCAGATCGCAGAGCAGCCAAAGTTCCCCACCAAGTCCAAAATTTTGAATGACCGCCGCGGCGATTTGATGCTGCTCATCAATGGTATGCCGGTCATTCACATGGAACTGAAAAAGAGCGGTGTTTCCATCAAACGGGCTTGCAACCAGATTGAAAAATACGCGGCAGAGGGCATTTTTACGGGACTGTTCTCGCTGGTGCAGATTTTTGTGGCCATGAACCCGGAAGAAACGGTCTACTTTGCCAATCCCGGCCCGGAAGGACAATTCAACCCCAGCTACTATTTCCATTGGGCGGACTTCTACAACGAGCCGATGAACGACTGGAAAGACGTTACAACGGCACTTTTGTCTATCCCGATGGCGCATATGTTGGTGGGCTTTTATACCGTTGCCGATGGTTCCGATGGCATTTTGAAGGTGATGCGCAGCTATCAGTACTACGCTGCCAGCAAAATTTCGGATGCCGTTTCCAAGGCGAAATGGGAGAATGACCAGCAGCGCGGCGGCTACATCTGGCACACCACAGGTTCCGGCAAGACCATGACTTCTTTCAAGTCCGCTCAACTGATTGCATCTTCCAAGGATGCGGACAAAGTGATTTTTCTGATGGACCGAATCGAGCTGGGCACTCAGAGCCTGAAAGAATACCGCAACTTTGCAGGGGAAAACGAGGAGGTGCAGGCTACCGAGAACACGGATGTTCTTGTGGACAAGCTGAAAAGCACTTCGCCGTCCGATACGCTCATCGTGACTTCCATCCAGAAGATGAGCAACATCAAGGATGATGCACAAAACAAGCTGAACCCCAACGACATTGTGCTGATCAACGCAAAGCGGTTGGTTTTTATCGTGGACGAGTGCCACCGTTCCACCTTTGGCGATATGATGCAGACCATCAAGCATACATTCCCGAAAGCACTGTTCTTTGGTTTTACCGGTACGCCGATCCAAGGCGAAAACCAGAAGAAAATGAGCACCACCGCCACCGTTTTCGGCAACGAACTGCATCGGTACAGCATTGCAGACGGCATCCGGGATCACAACGTGCTGGGCTTTGACCCTTACAAGGTGCTGACCTTCAAGGACAGCGACTTGCGGAAAGCGGTCGCACTGGAAAAAGCAAAGGCATATTCTGTGGACGAAGCTCTGGCCGACCCACAGAAGAGCAAGGTGTTTTATAAGTATCTGAATCTGCCGATGGCAGGCGGAAAAGATGCGCTCGGTGAGGAGATAAAGGGCATCGAGGATTATATTCCCAACACCCAGTATGAGGGCGAAGAACACCAGAAAGCCGTGGTGGAGGACATTTGCGAGAACTGGAAGACCCAGAGCCGCAACAGCAAATTTCATGCCATTTTTGCAACCTCCAGCATCCCGGAAGCCATCCAATATTACAAGAGGTTCAGAGAAGCCGCACCATGGCTGAAAGTCACCGCACTATTTGACCCCAACATTGACAACAACGGCAAAGGCATCACCAAAGAAGAAGGGCTAAAAGAGATCGTAGAAGACTATAACGCCCGCTATGGACAGGACTTCAGCATTCCGACCTTTGCCAAGATGAAAAAGGACATTGCGGCACGGCTGGCGCACAAATTGCCCTACCAGCGCATCGAGCGCACCCCGGAAAAACAGCTTGATCTGCTGATCGTGGTGGATCAGATGCTGACAGGCTTTGACTCCAAGTGGATCAACACCCTGTATCTGGATAAAATGCTGCAATACGAAAATCTGATTCAGGCGTTCTCCCGCACCAACCGACTGTTTGGCGATGACAAACAGTTTGGCACCATCAAGTATTACCGCCGTCCGCATACGATGGAGAAAAATATCGCAGATGCGGTAAAAGAGTATTCCGGCGATAAACCGTTTGGCCTGTTTGTAGATAAACTGGACAAGAACGTGGAAAAACTGAATGCCCTCTATGCGGAGATCAAAGATCTGTTTGTGTCGGCAGGCATTGAAGAGTTTTCGCAGATCCCTGCGGATATGGCAGAGCGCAAAAAGTTTGCCGACCTGTTCCAGTCCTTCAACGAAAATCTGGAAGCAGCCAAGGTGCAGGGCTTCGAGTGGGATAAGCCCATTGTGATCATCAACGAGGATGCAGATGAGAAAACGGAACTTCATGCGGACTTTGACGAGAGAACGTTCAAAGTGCTGGCACTCCGCTATAAAGAGCTGTTCACGCCGAATCCGGATGGCAGTGAAAATGACCCGGATGATGACGTTCCCTATGCGGTGAACAGCTATCTGACCACCATTGATACTGCTGACATCGACACGGATTACATGAACTCCCGCTTTGAAAAGTACCTGAAAATTTTCTATCAGGAGGGTGCAGAAGCAGAAGCCATCCATCAGGCCGAAACGGAGCTGCACAAGACCTTTGCCACCCTCTCGCAGGAAGAACAGAAATATGCGAATATTTTCCTGCACGACATTCAAAGCGGCGCAGTGGTTCCGCAGCCGGGAAAGACCTTGCGGGAGTACATTGCCGAGTACATCGCCCAAAAGCAGAACGACCAGATCCACAAAGTAGCTGAAGTTTTCGGCTTGGACGAAAAGAAGCTGCGGGCATTCATGCGTGCAAACATCACCGAAGCCAACATCAACGAGTTCGGACGTTTTGATGACTTGAAAGCCACTGTGGACAAGGCAAAAGCAAAGGCATATTTTGAGGCAATTGAGGGGACAAAACTCATTCCTCCCAAAGTGCCTGTCAAGTATGATAAACTCTTGCGAGAGTTCATCGTAAGTGGCGGATTTGACCTAAAAATGCCGAAAGAATCATAAAATGGGTGCAAAATCACCCTGCTGACCAAGAGCCGAGGCGCGTCCTCGGCTCTTTTTTCGCGCCAAAATCCCAAAACACACCTACTTGGGAACAGCGTAAGTTCTCTGATATTACTTTTCCAGCAGGAGAAAAGAATCGAGACAATCTTCCGCTAGAAAGCTATTCCATAACAAACGAGCATGGATTTATCCCGCAAGATGAAAAATTTGAAAACGGCGGAACGATGAGAGAAGCCGACAAAGGGATGTATTATATCGTTTCTCCAAATTCTTTTGCGTACAATCCTGCAAGAATAAATGTTGGCTCTATTGGCTATCAGAATACCGGAAAAGATGTGATAGTAAGTTCACTTTATGAGGTTTTCAAAACATCGGATGATGTTGATGACCGTCTTTTGTGGCATTGGTTCAAATCGCCAGATTTTCAAAAGCTGATTTTCCAGTTGCAAGAAGGTGGCGTTCGCCTTTATTTCTATTATGACAAACTTTGCATGGGAACGGTTTCCCTTCCATCGCTTGAAGAGCAACGCAAGATAGGACAGTTCTTTGATAGCCTCGACACCCTTATCACCCTTCATCAGCGTGAGCATATAAAACCGATTTTGGAGGTAAACCGTGTTAAACGAAATGAATGAAAACAACCTGTTCTGCGATTATTATGAGCAGTGGGTTGCTGTATACAAAGAGGGTGCAGTTCGCCCGGTTACATTGGATAAGTACAAAATGACCCTTTCTTGGGTAAAAAAACTCGCTCCTACTTTGAAACTCTGTGAGGTTTCCAGAGTGACCTATCAGCAGCTTTTGAACGATTATGCCGTAGGCCACGAGCGTCAGACCACGATGGACTTCCACCATCAACTGAAAGGCGCCATCATGGATGCTGTGGATGATGGACTGATCGTGAAAGACCCAACCCGAAAAGCAATCATCAAAGGCAAGCCCCCGGTGCCTAAAAAGGTGAAATACCTGAACCAGTTTGAGCTGCATCTTTTGTTGAGCGACTTGGATCTACAGGGAAAACTCAACTGGGACTGGATGATTTTGCTGATTGCCAAAACCGGCATCCGCTTTTCCGAAGCATTGGCGATCACTCCTGCGGATTTTGATTTTGCCCATCAGATGCTTTCCATCAATAAAACATGGGATTATAAGGGGAACGGCGGATTTCTGCCGACAAAAAATAAATCGTCTGTCCGCAAAATTCAGATCGACTGGCAGACGGTGATCCAGTTCGCAGCACTGGTAAAGGACGTTCCTGAAGATAAGCCGATTTTCGTGTTCAAGGAACACGCCTACAATTCCACCGTCAACGATGTTCTGGAACGGCACTGCAACCGGGCCAAGATCCCGGTTATCTCGGTACATGGTCTGCGGCATACCCACGCTTCGGTGCTTCTGTTTGCAGGTGTATCTATTGCAAGCGTAGCAAGGAGGCTGGGGCATTCCAGTATGACAACCACGCAGAAAACCTACCTGCATATCATTCAGGAACTGGAAAATCAGGACATCGACCTTGTAATGCGGTCACTCTCTGGATTAAGCTGATAAAATAATCAACCATCGCTCGCGCTGATGAAGGATGATAAGAAAAACGTGGTCGTTTTGATGTTATTCATAATACAAAAAAGAGTGGCAGTGTTCAAAGTGAAATGCTGTCACTCTTTTTTAAAACTTCAACCTCTCCTGCAAAAAGCGGCACAATAGCTCCGCACAGGCGTTGTGTTGTTTTTGGGGACGGAGGAATCCGGCACAAATAGGCGGCAGACCGTCTAATACCACATCCCGGACATTGGACATCTGGTTGTGGGAGGCTTCCTCAAAACGGTTCAGAGATACACAATTCTGCTCCTGCGTGCGGTAGAGTACCTGATAAAATTGCTCGACCAGCTCCAGCTGTGGGTGTGCACTGCTCTCCCGCAGTGCCTGCCACAGCGGTGCCAGTGCATCCGGGGCAAGGCCGGGCACCAGCAGGGTCTGCCCGTCCAGCTCTGCCGGTGTAATATGCGTTCGCTCCCAGAAAGGGCTGCTGCGGTAGACCATGACGGCGGCGGTATGCTGTGAAAGGGCGGTGCGTGCAAGCCACGCAGCACAGCCACCCAGGTCCATCACCAGCCCGGCATCCAGTGCGCCCCGTTGCAGTTGCACCGGCACTTCATCGTTGGACAGGGAAGTAAGCTCCAAGGGGATGCCGGGGTACTGCTGCCGGAATGCTTCCAGCACCTCCCCCAGATTGGGCAGATAGTCCGGAACCAGTGCCACGCTGATGCCCAGCCGCAGCGGTGCAGACTGGATGTCCTGATAAGCTTGCTGGCACAGGGCATTGAATTGCTGCACCACCGGCGCAGCCTGTGCCCGGAACCGCTCACCCTTTTCAGTAAGAGCCAGATGATTGCGGTTGTTGACAAACAGCTTGCCGCAAAGCTCTTCTTCCAGTGCAGCAATGCTCAGCCGCAAGGCCTGCCGGGACAGATACATCCGCCCGGCGGTGTGGGTGTAATTCAAATCTTCGCACAGCGCCAGAAAATAGCGCAGTTGCTGGATGGTCATGATGTGCTCCTTTTTGCAAAACGCAAGTTTTACTTGATACTTATAAGGATATTATATCTTCTTTTTCTTTGTTTGTAAATGTGATACTTTTAACAAGAACGGCAATGGATTTTTGTCGATACGAAGGATATAGCAAGAAAAGGAAGGAATTATTATGGAAAAGATCTCCCGTAAAGGATTTCTGAAGATCGCAGCAGCTGCTGCCATGAGCGGCGTGACCGCTGCCGGTCTGGCTGCCTGCAATGCAGCCAGTGGCTCCTCTGGCGCTTCCAGCGCAACTGGGATCTACACTCCCGGCACCTACACCGCCACGGCCAAGGGCATGAGCGAGATCACCGCCACTGTCACCTTTGATGCCAACACCATCACCAAGGTGGAGCTGGACCTCTCCGGCGAGACCGAGAGCATCGGCGGCGCTGCCAAGGACAAGCTGATCGAGCAGATCCTGAACGCTCAGACCAGCCAGATCGATGGCGTGACCGGTGCCACCGTCACCAGCAAGGCCGTGCAGAACGCTGTGGCAGACTGCATCCAGCAGGCCAGCGGCGGTGCCATCAACCCTGCACAGCAGTCCACCGAGGAGACCTCCTCTACCGCCGACTGGCTGGGTGAGGCACCGGAGATCGCCGAGAGCGATATCAAGCAGACCGTGGACTGCGAGGTTCTGGTGGTGGGTGCCGGTTCTTCCGGTAGCTTTGCCGCCGCCGCTGCCGCCGAGGCTGGTGCCAAGACCATCCTCATCGAGAAGTTTGGTCACGATATGGCCAGCGGCATCCGGGATACGCTGGCAGCCTGCGGCTCCAAGCAGCAGCAGGAGGATGGCGACGACGTGAGCAAGAAGGACGCCGTGCGCTACCTGTGCAACTGGAGTCAGGGATACACCCGCCGCAGTCTGGCACAGGTCTGGGCCGATAAGAGCGGCGAGACCATGGACTGGTTCACGGATGTTCTGGCCGAAAGCGGTATCGACTTCCGCCACGAGATTGACGAAAAGCACGAGGGTGACAATTACGAGGTTCTGGATGTCGGCCACAGCACCCAGTATGGCGAAGAATACAGCGAGCAGCTGACCATGGATGCCGTGCTGAAGCACGCCGAGGCAGACGGCCTTGAAGTGCAGTACGAGATCACCATGGTCAAGCTGGAAAAGGACGGAGACCGCGTCACCGGCCTCATCGCCAAGAATGCCAACGATGAATATGTGCGCTACAACGCTTCCAAGGGCGTGATCCTCGCCTGCGGCGGCTACAGCGGAAACGAGACCATGATGAACGCCCTGCAGCCCCAGAGCGTGGAGCAGACCTGCGTCAACTACTCCAAGCCCGGCGCAAAGGGCGACGGCATCAAGGCGTGCCTGTGGGCTGGTGCCATCATGGACACCACCCACACCTCCATGATCTTCGACCGTGGTGCCATCAAGCCGGACCAGACCGGCGAGTACGGCAAGGCCAGCGACGGTGCCCTCTTCTGGATGGGCAGCCAGCCGTTCTTGAAGGTGAACCTGAAGGGTGAACGCTTTATGAACGAGTATATGCCCTACGATTTGGTGCTGCACGCTGCCGCCAGCCAGCCCTACCACACCTACTGCACCGTGTGGGACAGCAAGTGTGCCGAGGACTGCGAGCACTTCGCCACCCATGGCTGCAGCCGTCTGTACCCCCATGTCAACGGTACAAACCCGGTGTTCCCCATGGACTATGTGCAGGCAATGAACGCCGACCTGCAGGATCAGGGCTACATCGTGGAGGCCGACACCATCGAGGAGCTGGCCGACAAGCTGGGTCTGCCGAAGGAGACCTTTACCGCTACGGTGGACCATTACAATGAGCTGGCCGCCAAGGGCGAGGATGAGGACTACGGCAAGGAGAGCTACCGCCTCTCCACCCTGAGCGAGGCACCCTTCTACGGCGTCCGTCAGGCGGGCGGCTACCTGATCTGCACCATGGACGGCATTCAGATCGACGATAATATGCACGCCATCGATCACGACTTCAAGGCCATTCCCGGTCTGTACGTCATCGGCGACATGAGCGGCAACTACTTCTCCGGCAGCTATCCCTGCCTGATGGCAGGTGCCGCCGCAGGCCGCAGTGCCACCTTCGGTCGCCTTGCCGGTCAGAACGCTGCCGCAGGCATCTGATCACAACATTTTCCTTCTCTTCTAATTATATCTGTACCAGAAAAGCCGCTCCGGGTTTAGCCGGGGCGGCTTTTCTGATGGCATTGGAAAGGAGAGACCGTATTCTCAGGCGTGAAAACCGCTCACTGCCCTTCTTTTCCGTTCGGATGCTCGTCCTTCTCCAGAACAAGATCCATGAGGTATTCAAAGGTGATAAGCACGCGCGCATAGAAATAGTTGGCGGTAAGGTTCCGGTCGTCCAGCATCTTGTCGTCCAGCAGCACAAAGGCAGGGTCTGCACAGCGGGCGATGGGAGAATTGTCGGCACCCACAAAGGCAATGATGCTCCGATGCTGTGCAAAGGAGTCCTGCACCGGCTTCAGGATGGTATCGGTCTTTCCGCTTTTGCTGATGGCGATGACCAGCCCGGCATTCAGTGCGCCGCTTTCGTAGACCTCATAACTGTTGGAGCCGATGGCGCAGTAGCCCAGAACCAGCAGCTTCCGCACCATAAATTCCTGCAAAGGGGCACAGAACCCGGTGCCGGTCACAAGAATGGGCTTTTGCCGGTTTTCGTGGAGCAGCTCCACAAAGCTGTGCATTTTTTCTTCGGGGATATCCCCGATAAAGGCGGTAATGTCGGAGGCGTGGTTTTTGTTGTCGATCTCGTTCTGGATCAGAAAACCGATGCGGTAGATCATATCGGTGTAGCCGGTATAGCCCATCTTTTTGCTCAGCCGTATCACGGCGGCAGGGGAGGCGTAGTTCTGCGCAGCAAACTCGCGCACACTGCACTGACCGCCGCTTTTGGCGGTTTCCAGCACCGCCTGAAGAAGCTGCTGCTCGTTGGCATTCAGATGATACTGATCCGCCAGCTTGTAAAGGTCGTGTTTCATGTTTTGCTCCAATTCTCGAATCGTACAACGACTTGTTTTTCTGAAGTATACGCTGAATCGATGATTTTGTCAACGCACATTTCGATGTATCCAACGCAACAGTGAAACATGTTTCAGTCTTCGCAAACAAGTTCAAAAACAGTTCGAATCGGTAGATTTTTTTGTGCAGAGTGATATAATCAAGCCATCGAAACGGTAAGGTGCACCCCCGAAACGAAGAGACAATTTGAAAAGAGAGATTCATGGAACGTTAGGAGAACACCAATGAAACAAAAAGTTATGGATGCGATGCAGAGCTTTTCCAAAGCTTTGATGGGCCCCGTTCTGTTCCTGCCCATTGCGGGTATGCTGCAGGCGATTTCTTCGGTCATGAGCAACACGGCACTGGTGACAGAGGGCGGTGTTGTCTGGACCCTCGGCAAATTCATCAATGGCGGCGTTGGTGCAGTCATTGGCAATCTGGGTATCCTGTTCTGCGTGGGCATCGCAATGAGCCTTGCCAAAAAGCGCAAGGCAGATGCGGCATTTCTGGCACTGGTCAGCTATCTGGTCTGGCTGGCAGCCAATTCCCGCTGGCTGGATGTGGCAGGTCTGACCATTGCCGGTGATACGGCGGGTGCGCTGTACGGCACCGGTCAGACCATCTGCCTCGGTTATCACGTTACCGACATGGGCGTATTTCTGGGCATGATCCTTGGCGTGGTGGTGGCACTGGTTCACAACCGGTTCATCGACACCGAGTTTGAAGGTGCCATGGCCATGTACGGCAACAGCAAGTTCGTCTTTGTGGTGCTGCTGCCCATCGTTCTGGTCATGGCAGTGGTGGCCAGCTACGTCTGGCCTGTGGCTGCGGGCAAGTCTTCAC
>OBYS01000250.1_pt1 | contig 51116 bp, 48 predicted proteins | sample 1476791 | NCBI WGS metagenome assembly OBYS01 (sample SAMEA2580205, study PRJEB22360) | human gut metagenome | biome: human gut; feature: human-associated habitat; material: faeces | place: Denmark | collected 2008/2010
CGAAGATGAGGTCGAAGCCCAAAAATGCTAGCCGCTTCGCTAAACGCATTTTTTTGTGCTTCTCCCATTTACGGCTCCGCCGAAGATTTCACGTTTCTGCTGAACGTTACCGTCAGCAGAGAGGTAACACCAGCTGCGAAGCAGCAAATCGGAGAAACGAGAAAAAAGCGTTAAGCGAAGCGGCTAGCTTTTTTCCGTTTCGACTACTCCTTCGGGATTATCAAGGGCGAGCAGCCCTTGATTCGTGCCTCCCGCGCCTCGAAAGTAGCGGGTGCTTTTCTGGTTCTCTTTTGGCACGCAAAAGAGAACTTAACCTCGCGTAACCGCGCTCTACCCCCGCGCCACAGGCGCGCAAATCAGTTCAAAGTTCCTTTAAGAACCCATCCAACTCCCGCTGGCTCCGGATCAATATATAGTTCTCCGGGTACTTTTCCCCGATCCTTTCCATCTGCGCCCACTTTTTCTTTGTACGCCCATCGTGGAGGATCCAGCGGACAAATTCGGCATCTATCTTCTCTTCGCACCCGGGCGCAGACGACTCCCTCACACGGCCTTTGTTCTGCTGCCAGCGCCGTACCGCCCGCCAGAGGCAGACCAGCGGTGAAAACCAGAGCACGATGATTTTATCCGCTTCTTCCAGCCGCCGGGCATAGCAGGTCTTGCTATAATTGCCGTCGATGACCCAGCCGCCTGCGTTCTCGTCGAGAAACTGCCGGACAATGGCTTCTTCCTCGGCGAAGGGCCGCTCCACCCAGCCGGGCAGGAAATGCACGGTATCCATATGGAGCACCGGCAGGCCGTATCTCTCTCCCAGGCGCTTTGCCAGCGTGGATTTTCCGCTGCCGCTGGTGCCAAGTATCGCTATTTTCATCTCTGCCTCCTTTTACCTTATATAAGATGTATCAGACAGTATACGCTGACCGTCTGATAATGTCAAGTTCCGGCTTGACATTTCGTCTGCCTGCTCGTATGCTATAATCATAGAGTCTATGACAGGAGGTCTTGCAGATGACATCTCCAAAAAAACGTGTCAATCCGCTGTTTGTTGCTTTAGCGGTCGTGCTGGTGGCCGTAGCGGCCGCTGTGGGCGTGGTCTTTTTCCAGCTGCACAGCAAAATCTCGGCTCTGCAAACCGGTGCATCCTTCACCTTCCGGTATGAGATAGCGCCCAACAGCCCGGATAAGCCGCCGCTGCTGAACATCCTCGAGCGGGTGAACGCTTCCAGCGGAAGCGTCAGCGGGCAGTATGCGCCCGGAAAGCTGCAGCTTTCCTTCTACCAGCTCAACGAAGACGACTCCGTCAAGACGTCTCCCTTCACCCGGGTCTATATCGACTCGGAAGAGACGCTCTTCGACATCGGGCAGCTCTACACCGTTCTGCGTCAGGCTGTCACCGATAAACTCTCCCTCGCAAGCGTCCTTCTGCCCGAGTGGAGTCTCGGAGACTACATCTCCCAGACGCAGGCTGCCGCCGTGCTGGGCGTCGAGACGAACAAGGTCGAGCTGCAGGAGCTTTCCGGCTTCGCCCTCTCGCTCAAGGGGCTGAAAAAGGTCTCTCCTTCCGCCGCGCGAGACGGCTACCGCTACTATCAGTTCCCCGCCGCAGCCGACGGCACGACCCTCGTGCTCGGCTTTTCGACGGACGCTCTCTTCTCGAAGACCACGCCCATCCATGTGCTGCTGACCATCCCGGAGCACAACGTCCACATCCAGCTCACCGGCACGGTGACCTCTGCCAGGACGGTGCTCTCTCCCCCGGCTTCCCGGATGAGTGACGAGGACATCGCCACGCTGGCTCAGATACGCCAGAGTGTCGAGTCTGTCTGGAAGATGATACAGTCCGCCGCCCAGACCACAAACTGAATGATACAAAAAAAGCAGACGCTTTGTGCAGCGTCTGCTTTTTTTGGTTTGCGTTTCTTTACCGGTCGAGGATGCGGCCATCCACCGAGAAGGTGACGACATTCCAGGGGATGAACTTGCCGCTGTTCTTGAGGGCAGTGACGGCGGCGTGTTCAAGACCTCCGCAGCAAGGCACCTCCATCCGCAGGACAGTAAGGCTCCTGATGTCGTTATTGCGGATAATCTCCGTCAGCTTCTCGCTGTAGTCCACAGCATCCAGCTTGGGGCAGCCGATGAGGGTAACATGGCCGCGCATGAACTCCTGATGGATGTTCGCGTAGGCGTAGGCGGTGCAGTCGGCGGCGATGAGCAGCTTGGCACCGTCAAAATAGGGTGCATTCACCGGCACGAGCTTGATCTGGCAGGGCCACTGAGCCAGCTGCGAGGGCTGGGCGGCGGCAGGAGCTGCAGCCGGTGCGGCCTGCTGGCGGTCAAACTGGCGCATGGCGCTGCCCGGGCAGCCGTGGAAGACGGGCTTTTCGGCAGCGGCAGCAGCCTTTTTCTGCTTGTTTTCCAGCACAGCCTGCTCGTCGTAGGCAGCGGCCTCCCGCTCCTCGAAGGTGATGGCACCGGTGGGGCAGCCGGGCAGGCAGTCGCCGAAGCCGTCGCAGTAGTCGTCGCGCATGAGCCTGGCCTTGCCGTTCACGAGGCCGATGGCACCCTCATGGCAGGCAGTGACACAGGCACCGCAGCCATTGCATTTTTCTTCGTCTATATGAATGATTTTACGGATCATATCCACACTCTCCTTCTCTTGATGGGCCTATTATAACAGATGCTTCGCCCTGTTTCTGTTGTCATGACCACAAAGAGAGAGGAAGTTTTTCTCAGTAATGCACGACATTGCCCGCATTGCGGATGCGCGCCAGCACCGGCTCTGCCTCCGGGCTGCGGAAATAGTCGAGGCTGGTCTTGGGCAGCAGCGTCTCGAGGGTATCCCAATCGCCGCTCTGCAGGCACTGGCGGACGGTGGAAGCACTGATGGCCTTGCCGTTTGCTTCTTTGCGGGGTACAACGACACACTCGATGCCCGCTTTGGGCAGCTGCTCGCACATGATCTGGTTGTAAAGCCCCGTCACCTGACTGGCAGGCTCCTCGCCCACATAGCGGGCGGTGATGTTCAGCGCCGCCGCGATTTTCGTAAAGACGGCGAGGTCCAGCCGGGCGTGGCCGTCGATGACAGCTGCCTCATCCTTCAGGAAGTAGCTGGGGAAGGTGGCATTCGAGATGATGTAGGGGCCACTGTCGTGGAGCACGACGTTGGGCAGATGGGCCACGCCCGCCTCCACCAGCTTCCTGCGCACGGCGAAAGGCACGAGGCTGGCGTCCTCACTGACCACGAACAGGTGGAGCGTGTCGCAGGCGGCAGCGGCTCTTTCCACAAGATACTGATGACCGAGGGTAAAAGGGTTCGCGTTCATGACGAGGGCCGCACTTTTGCCCTCGGTCCTGGTCTTTTCCAGATCGCGCAGATAGGCCCCGAAGCCGTCGCGGCGGTTCTCCATGAAGACAAGGGTATCCTCCACCCGGGCGATCTCGTAGAAGCCGAGGTCGCCGAAAAACCTGGAGCTTTTTACCTTGGTGTAGAGAAACAGGTGCATATTCCCCCGCGCACACTGCACCTCGATGAGGTGGGTGATGATCTGGTTCAGCAGACCCTCGCCCTGATGGGCGCTGCTGACGGCGAAGCACCGCAGGGTGTTGCCGAAGCAGCTGCCGGTGCCGATGACGTTGTATTCCTCGTCGAACATGGCGCAGATGTAGTCCAGATTGCCGTCGCGGCGGATGCCCTCCTGACTCAGCAGTGTGTCGATTTGGGCCAGAACGGTTTTATCGGTCGGACAGACCCGCGAAATGGTATATTCACTCATCGATATTCCCCTCAGTAGTAACAAAATGGAGCAGCCAGGTCAGCGCCAGCAGGTCGGCACTGCCGCCGGGCGAGAGATTTTCCGCAATGAACCGGTCATCCAGCGCCGCGAGGGCATCTTTGTCCGGGTAAGGTGTCTGGGCCAGAAGGGCTTTCAGCTCTTCGGTGAGGGCCAGCTGACGCTCCCGGCTCGAGCGGGCAATGATGTTGGTATCGGTGCTGTTGGCCAGAATGGCCAGCAGTGCGCCGCCGCCGACGCGGTCGAAGTCGTAACCCTTGGCAAGGCCGGCTTCCAGCACCGGCAGACCGACATTCAGCACTGCGGGAAGTCCGGCTTCCACCTGCCCCCGCACACCGGTAATGCCGTACCGGATATAAAGCTTCTGTCCCGCGGTGGCGGCGTTCTCGGCAGTGACGCCTGCAAAGTCCTTCTCGGTCAGGCCCGCCGTCATGGCGGATACTTCCGCCAGCACCCGGGCAGCGTCGGCCCAGAGGGAGCGGTCGAGGCGTCCCAGCGCCGCGCAGACGATGCCCACCGAAAAGACCGCGCCCTTGTGGGTGTTGACGCCGCCGGTGGCGTCCAGCATCTCGCCCTCGGCCTCACAGCCCAGAGGCCGCAGGGCCGCGAAGGTCTCGGGCGCGGGCTGTTCCGCCGTCTCGCGGCCCGTCCGGGCGCAGGCTTCAAAATAGGGGTAGAGCGCCGCGGCGCTGTCCATGAAGGTGAACACATCCATGTCCCTGTGGCTTCCGCTGTTGCGCCGGTCCACAAGGCCGGGCTTCGGGGTGGTGGTCACTTCGTAGAGCAGGGCGCGGACGGCCAGACGGGCCGCGTCGGCGATGTCCTGCACGTCCCGGGCCTCGGTCAAGATCTCCGTCGTCTTTTCCTGCAGTTCGGCCACGGTATGGATGCGGCGGGGGGGGGGCCACCCGTCCGCGCCAGCTGCTGCGCCCGGACGGGCGCTGGCGCCCCCATTGCCGCCCCCGCCGCAGATGAGACAGCGGCGGCCTTCGAGGTTCAGCTCCTCTCTGTCCACTTTGAGGCCGTCCGGGCGGATGACGTCCATGTCGAACAGCCGCCCCAGCGGGGTGGCGTCCTCGATGTCGGTGGTGAATTTCTTGATGGTCAGCGGGTCGGCGTCCAGCACATAGAACGCCTCGCAGCCGGTCACTTCCCGGACGGCGTCCTGATGCAGCGGCGTCAGCTTTGCCCGCAGAAACTGCTGGCGCAGCAGCTGACGCCCCCGCCCAAAGCCCCGCCGGATGAGGGGCGAATCCTTTACCGGGCCGCAGATATTCATGGTAAAGCAGATGAGAGGCTTGTGGTACCGGGCCAGCAGCTCCTGCTGGTGCTGCACCCGGCGCTCCCGTGCATCCAGCATCTGGACCAGCGAAACAGTCGTTTCCATGTTTTTCTCCTCTCAGCGGTGCTTTTTGAGCATGTCCATAAAGAGCTGCACCTGCGGCAGGGCGGCTGCATCTCTCTGGCAGAAAATATAGGTGCGCCGGACGAAGGGCTCACCGTTCTCGAAGGTGCAGGGCTTGACATAGCCCTTGAAGTTATCCAGCGCCACTTCCGGCATCAGCGCCCAGCCGAGGCCCCGCTCCACCATCTCACGGCAGACCATGATGTTATCCACCACAAAATTGCCCGCATCGTTGGTCACGCCGTTCTCGTAGCGCCAGCGGGCCATCTGGGCGCTGATGGTGGCGTCGCTGCTGTGGTCGATATAAAGGTAATCGGAGATGGGCCTGTCCTTGTTCTCCTCGCTGCAGATCAGGCAGATATTCTCCTGCGAGAGCAGGAACTGGGTGCCGTCCCACGGATACTCGCCCCGCAGCACTGCCACGTCCAGCGAAGAATCCAGCATCTGCTGGTAGATGTTCCGGCTGTGGCCGGTGGCGATGTCGAGGCGTACCTTCGGGTAGGCTTTGTGGTACTCGGTCAGCACCTCGGGCAGACGGTAGTAGGAGAAGTTCACCGAGATGCCGGCCCGCAGGGTGCCGCAGGCTTCGCCCTGAATGGAAGCCAGCTGGCGGCGCATCTTTTCCATCTCGCGGGCGGCGGCGGCGCTGTGGAGCAGCACCTGTTCACCGGCCGGCGTGAAGCGGATGCCCTGCCGCGAGCGCAGGACGATCTCCACCCCCAGCTCCTGTTCCAGCGCCTTGATGCGCTTGGAAAGTGCCGACTGGGTCATGTACAGTTTGTCCGCTGCGTGGGTGATGTTGCGCGTCTCGTCCAGCGCGTGCAGCAGCTCGTAATCTTTTTCGTCCATCGTAGCTCTCCCCCTATTGCCCTTTATTTTTCTTATCCTTCCCGTTTGCGCTTCATCAAGGCGCATTTTGCTCAGATTCCATGTCTGTTATTCATAATACAACAGATTTCAGCAAATGAAAAGGGGGATATTCGCCTTGATTTTTCCGAAAGTCCATTCCCAGATGGAATAACTCAGCACTTTTCTTGCAGTTTTCTTAACCCTGCCTTAATTCCATCTTAATGCGGTGTTGTTGTCCACAACATCTTCATTTTTTCTCTGCCGACGGGCGGTCTTCCTCCCGCAGTACAGCAAACGCAGTTCTTTTTTCATTTTTGCCTGAAAAATCAGTAAAAGTCCAGTTTATTGGACAGTATTTGCATTATCATAAAAACAAGAAAATACTCGTTTCCTTCTTCTTTGGCACATTGCAGATTTTTCCGCCCGCTTTTTGTGCAACGTCCCAGAATTTTTTTGTCAAAAAGCGCGTTTTGTTGACAGCCGCTTTTTGAAAAGCGTATCCTTATTGCAAACCAGAGTCAGGAGGTCATTTTATGGAGCGCTCCACACGTCTTGCCCACATCAGCGAGGACGGCACCCGCACCCAGACCGTCTACGACCATCTCGCCGGCACTGCCAGACTGGCCGGTTCCTTCGCAGCCTCCTTCGGGGCGCAGAGCGAGGCCGAATTTGCCGCGTGGCTCCACGACGTCGGAAAGTACAGCGACGCCTTCCAGCTGCGGCTCAAAGGCGGCCCCAAGGTGGACCACTCCACCGCCGGGGCGCAGGAGGCCTGGGTTCGCCAACATCTCCACGCCGCCTTTGCCGTGGCCGGACACCACAGCGGCCTGCCCGACGGCGGGAGCCCCGCCGATGACCCGGGCGACGCCACCCTGTTTGGCCGGAGCAAGAAGCCGGCAGCCCCCTACGACGGCTGGCGGGAAGTAACGCTCCCCGCCTCGACGCCGCCCGCGTGGGCCTGTGCCGACCCGCTGAGCCTCGCGTTCTTTACCCGGATGCTCTACTCCTGCCTCGTGGACGCCGACTTCATCGACACCGAGACCTTCATGGACGGCAAGGCCGCACCCCGGGGCAGCGGCGCGGACATCGCCGCGCTGCGGGACATCATCTCGGCACAGGCGCAGCGCTATCTCAGGGCCGAGTCGCCCTCGCCCGTCAGCGTCCAGCGCAACACCGTCCTCCGCGCCTGCCTCGAGAAAGGCGCGCACGGCCCGCAGGGGCTCTACACCCTCACCGTACCCACCGGCGGCGGCAAGACCTTCGCCTCCCTCGCCTTTGCGCTGGAGCACGCCGCCGCCCAGAAGATGAAGCGGGTCATCTATGTCATCCCTTATATGTCCATCATCGACCAGACCGCCGCCGTCTTCTCGGGCCTGCTGGGCGCAGAAAATGTTCTGGCCGACTTCTCCAACGCCGAGTACAAGACTGTTGAGCAGGACGACCTGACCCCCGCCCAGTACCGCCAGATGCTGGCCAGCGAAAACTGGGACGCCCCCGTCGTGGTGACGACGGCGGTGCAGTTCTTCGAGTCGCTCTACGCCAACCGCAGCAGCCGCTGCCGCAAGCTCCACAACATCGCCGACAGCGTCATCATCTTCGACGAGGCGCAGACCCTCCCGGGCGACTACCTTGCCCCCTGCGTCAGCGCCATCGCCCAGCTCATCCAGCATTACCACTCCACGGCCGTCCTCTGCACGGCCACCCAGCCTGCCCTTGAGCCGCTGTTCCGGCGCCTTGCGCCGGAGCTCCACCCGCAGGAGATCACGCCCGACGCGCCCCGCCTCTACGAAGTGCTCCGGCGCACTACACTGCAAGACCTCGGCACCCTGCCGCAGGAGGAGTTCGCCGCCCGGCTGGCAAATCATCCGCAGGTGCTCTGCGTGGTCAACCGCCGCAAGACGGCCCAGCAGCTCTACGCTGCTCTGCCCGCCGAGGGCAGCTACTGCCTGACCACCCTGCTCTGCGCCGCCGACCGCCGCCGTCAGCTGGACGACATCCGCCAGCGGCTGAAAGAGGGTCTGCCCTGCCGGGTGGTGTCCACCTCTCTCATCGAGGCGGGCGTGGACGTGGATTTTCCCGTCGCTTACCGGGAGCAGTGCGGTCTTGACTCGCTCTTACAGACTGCCGGGCGCTGCAACCGCGAGGGGCGGCGGGGCGCAGAGGAAAGCATCGTCTACCGGTTCCGGCTGGACGAGTGTTCCACGCCCCAGATGCTCAGGCAGAACGTCAGCGCGCTGGACTACACCGCCCGGCATCAGGACACACTGGACACGCCCCGGGCCATTCAGCTCTACTTCAACGAGCTTTCCGACCTGCGCGGCCCCGACGCCGTGGACAAGCACGGCATTCTGGGTGCCTTTCTCCGGGGCATCCGGGGCTGCCAGTTCCCCTTTGCACAGGTGGCGGAGGAATTCCGCCTCATCGAGAACGCTGCCCGCATGGTCTATCTGCCCGTCGGCGAGGGCGCAGCCCTCTGTGAGCAGCTGCGCAGCGGTCATGTTACCCGGACGCTGCTGCGGAAGCTGGGCGTTTACAGCGTCTCCTGTTATAAGGACCAGTTCGACAAGCTCGACGCCGCCGGAGCGCTGGAACTGCGGCCCGATGGCTCGGCCATCCTCACCGACACCAGCTGCTACAGTGAAAAAACCGGCCTTGCCATGGATGTGGAGACGGGCATCGGCCTTTACTTCTAAAAGAAAGAGGTGGTTGCAATGACCGATATTCATCTTAGTCTGAAAATTCAACTTCACCCGGAAAGGAGGCGATGCTGATGTCCATGCTCATTGAGGTATGGGGCGACTATGCCTGTTTCACTCGTCCGGAAATGAAGACCGAGCGCGTGAGCTACGACATGATCACTCCATCCGCTGCGCGGGGCCTTGTGGAGGCCATCTACTGGCACCCCGGGCTGCGTTATACGGTCGACCGTATCTATCTGCTCAAGCCCTTCGGCCTTGACCCCGTGGATGAGGCGTCCACCGAGGAGTACACCCAGCGGCCCATCCGGTTCACCAACATCCGGCGCAACGAGGTCAAGTCCACCCTGCTGTCCTCCGCCGCCCTCAGTGCGGCCAAAGGCGGCACGCCGCCGGTGCTCTACACCTCGGAGGACATCCAGCAGCGGGCCGCGATGGTCCTGCAGGACGTCCACTACGTCATCGAGTGCCACTTCGATTTGACGGACAGGGCCGCCCCCAGCGACAATCCCGGCAAGTTCCAGGACATCCTGCGCCGACGCCTGCGCAAGGGCCAGTGCTATCACCAGCCCTGTTTCGGGTGCCGGGAGTTCCCGGCCAACTTCCGGGAGTGGCCGGGCGGCAGCATTCCGGCGCTGAAGGTCACGCAGGACCTCGGCTTCATGCTCCACAGCCTCGATTACTCTGATTCGGCCAACATCCGCAGCCAGTTCTTCCGCGCAAAGCTGGTGGACGGCGTGATGGAATGCCGGGACGTGGAGGTGTTTACATGATACTCCAAGCACTCACCGCCTATTATGAACAGCTCTTGAAGCAGGGCAAGGTGGAGGCCCCCGGCTGGGACAGCCGCTTCAAAGTCAGCTATGAACTGCGCCTCGGCCCCGACGGCCAGCTCCTCGCTCTCAACGACCTGCGGCAGGAAGTCCCCAAGGGCAAAAAGACCGTTATCGCCCCCCGTGAGCTTCCTGTCCCCCACCGGGTCAAACGCGCCTCCGGCGTCGCCGCAAATTTTTTGTGCGACAATACGTCCTATCTTCCGGGCGCAGACGAGAAGGGCAAGCCCGAGCGTTCCCGCCAGTGCTTCGAGGCTTGCGCCGCCCTCCACCACAAGGTGCTCGACGGCGTGGACTCCCCTGCCGCCAAAGCCATCCTTGCCTTTTTTGACAGCTGGAAGCCGGATACAGCCCCCACCCACCCGCTGCTGGCAGGGCAGTGGGCCGCCCTGAACAACAACGCGAACCTTGTGTTCGGCTACGAATCCCCCGACGGCGCCCACTGGCTGGCCACCACAGATGACGCCATCCGGGCCGCATGGCAGTCCGCCTTTGACACCTCCGATGCCGACGCCGAGACGGCCCGCTGCCTCATCACCGGCAAAGAGGCCGGCATCGCCCGCATCCACCCCGCCATCAAAGGTGTGATGGGCGCACAGGCCGCCGGTGCAGCGCTGGTCTCCTTCAACGCGCCCGCTTTCTGCTCCTATGGCCATGAGCAGGGGGCCAACGCCCCCGTCAGCGAGTACGCGGCCTTCGCCTACACCACGGCCCTCAATCTGCTGCTGGCTGACCGGAACTGCTGCCAGCGCATCGGCGACACCACCATCGTCTGCTGGGCCGAAAACGCCGCTCCCGCCTACTCAAACGCCATGCTGATGTTTTTCTGCGGCGGTGCCGAGGCGCGCGGCGTCTCGGAAAGCGACCTTGCCGCCGCACTGAAAGCCCTTTCTCAGGGACGCCCCGTCTCCTTCCTCGATGACAAGCTGGACCCGAATCAGAACTTCTATGTGCTGGGCATCTCGCCCAACGCGGCCCGGCTCTCCGTCCGGTTCTTCCTGCACAGCAGTTTCGGACAGTTTGCCAAAAATCTGCAGGACCACGCCGACCGGCTCAGCATCACCCGCCCCGCCTTCGACAAGCGGGAAAACCTGTCGGTCTGGGCGCTGGCGCAGGAGACGGTCAACCAGAAATCCCGGGACAAAAATCCATCGCCTCAGCTGGTGGGCGATCTGCTCCGGGCCATCCTCACCGGCGGCCCCTATCCCGCCACCCTGCTCAACGGCGTGACTCTGCGCATCCGGGCCGAACGGGAAGTCACCCGGGGCCGCGCCGCCATCCTGAAAGCCTACTATTTCCGCAACTACCCCACCGAGCTCAACAAGGAGGTATTTACCGTGAGCCTGAACGAAAGCAGCCATGTCCCCTATGTTCTGGGGCGTCTCTTCTCTGTGCTGGAGACGATCCAGAGCGTCGCCAATCCCGGCATCAACGCCACCATCAAAGACCGGTACTTCAACTCGGCCTGTGCCACCCCGGCAACGGCCTTCCCCACGCTGGTCAAGCTGGCTCAGAAGCATCTGCAGAAGATGACCACCCCCAACGAGGTGCATTTCAGCAAACAGCTCACCGAGCTGATGGCCCAGCTGCCCGAGACGGGCTTCCCGGCACGGCTCAGCCTGCCGGAGCAGGGTGCCTTTGAGATCGGCTACTACCACCAGACCCAGAAACGCTACGCCAAAAAGAATGAGGAGGAATAAACCATGTCTGAGCCCATCAAGAACCGCTATGATTTCGTCATCCTGTTCGACGTCGAGAACGGCAACCCCAACGGCGACCCCGACGCAGGCAATATGCCCCGTATCGACCCCGAGACGGGCTACGGTCTGGTGACCGACGTCTGCCTCAAGCGGAAGATCCGCAACTATGTCGAGACCCTGCAAGAGGACGAAAAAGGCTATCGTATCTACATCAAGGACGGCGTTCCCCTCAACCGCAGCGACGCCGAGGCCATCAAAACTCTGGGCATCGACCCCGACCTGAAAGCCGCTAAAAAGGCCGACCCCGACATCGATGCCAAGCTGCGGGACTATATGTGCGAGAACTACTTCGACATCCGCACCTTCGGTGCCGTCATGACCACCTTCGTCAAGGGTGCGCTGAACTGCGGTCAGGTGCGCGGCCCCGTCCAGCTGAGCTTTGCCCGGTCGGTAGACCCCATCGTCCCGCAGGAAGTCACCATCACCCGCGTGGCCATCACTACCGAGGCCGATGCCGAGAAGAAGGGTACTGAGATGGGCCGCAAGCACATCGTGCCTTACGCCCTCTACCGCGCCGAGGGCTATGTCTCGGCCAACCTCGCCCGGAAGACCACCGGCTTCTCCGAGGATGATTTGAAGCTTCTGTGGACTGCCATCCTGAATATGTTCGAGAACGACCACAGCGCCGCCCGCGGCAAGATGGCCGTGCGGGAGCTCATCGTGTTCAAGCACGATTCTGAGCTGGGCAATGCCCCGGCCTATAAGCTCTTCGACTCCGTCACCGTCCAGCGCAAGCCCGATGTGGACGCCGCCCGCAGCTACCGCGACTACACCGTCACGGTGGCAGACACTCTGCCGGAAGGAGTCACCTGCGAGAGGCTGTCCTGATGGGCAAATGCGCCCGCCTCGGGGTCGATTTGAGCTTTTTCAGCCCGCAGGGCCGCTTTCTGGCCCGGGCCGTAGGCGAAGAGTGGGGCAACGTCCTGCTGCGGCAGACCCAGTACCGCATCGCAGACAGGGAGGCAGAGAGCTGTCTCTATGCGCGCAATTTCATCCTGGGCAAAGTCTATAACGCCCGCTGGGTGCTGGAACGGGCCACCCGCGACCACCCCCAGCGGGTGCCGGTGGAACAGCTCAAGCGCACCAGCGCTCAGCTGGCGGCAGCGCTGCCCCTTATCGAGCAGTGCGACGACCTCGACCAGCTTCGCAGTTTGGAGGGCGAGGCGGCGCAGCGGTATTTCGACTGCTTTGATTCACTCATCCTGCAGCAGCACGATGATTTTTCTTTCACTGGCCGAAGCCGCCGCCCGCCGCTGGACAATACCAATGCCCTGCTCTCCTTCGCTTATTCGCTTCTGGCCTCCGACTGCACAGCGGCTCTTCAAAGTGTGGGCCTCGACCCCTACGTCGGCTTTCTCCACCGCGCCCGGCCCGGTCGCAGGAGCCTCGCCCTCGACCTCATGGAAGAGCTGCGCACTGTTTACGCCGACCGTTTTGTGCTCTCCTGCATCAACCAGAAAATCATGACGCCGAAGCATTTTCAGAAGCAGGAAAACGGGGCTGTCCTTCTCACCGATGAGGGCCGTCGCGCCTTTCTGGGCGGGTGGCAGTCCCGCAAGCAGAAGACCATCACCCACCCGTTCCTGAACGAAAAGCTTCCGTGGGGCCTCGTGCCTTATGTGCAGGCTCTGCTTCTGGCCCGCGCCCTGCGGGGCGATATGGAGCTTTACCCGCCATTTTTCTGGAAGTAAGGGATGTGTATGCTGGTCCTTATCACCTACGACGTCAATACCGAAACCTCTGCCGGGCGCAAACGTCTGCGCAAAGTCGCCAAGCGCTGTGTGGACCACGGCCAGCGGGTGCAGAACTCCGTGTTCGAGTGTCTGCTGGATGCCGCGCAGTATGCCGTTCTCAAGGCGGAGCTGACGGCCCTCATCGACCCCGCGCTGGACAGCCTGCGCTTCTACCCGCTGGGCAACAACTATAAGAGCAAGGTGGAGCATATCGGCGTTCATCCGCCCTTCGAGCAGGACGGCCTGCTGTTGTTCTGAGTTTTGCGCCCCGGTGCGAAGGGCGAGTTCTCAGCATTTTCCCGGCACCTTCGCACCGGATTTTTGTGTCATTTTGCATGATTTGGATAGTTCTTTGACCCGTTGTAAATCAAAGCTCTTCTAAATTCGTGCAGAATGTTGTATAATTTGTTTGAAAATAGAGATTTTGTCTCTGTTTTTGCTGTCGCCCTCCTCGCGGAGGGCGTGGATAGAAATTACTATCCGGTCTTCGCAAATCTGGGTGAACAGGTCGCCCTCCTCGTGGAGGGCGTGGATAGAAATCAGATGCAGCGGTTTCACCGACATGGAGCCGCTTGTCGCCCTCCTCGCGGAGGGCGTGGATAGAAATAACCAGGTGCCGCGCCTGGACATCACGCGAAGCCGTCGCCCTCCTCGCGGAGGGCGTGGATAGAAATAGAGAAACTGCAACGGCAAAGCCGACTGAGGCCGGTCGCCCTCCTCGCGGAGGGCGTGGATAGAAATTCCTGTTTCCGTGTCCTGCGTTGGCACATGGTCGGTCGCCCTCCTCGCGGAGGGCGTGGATAGAAATCCGCTCTGGGTGCCGCTCCCCAAGCTGCCCGACCGTCGCCCTCCTCGCGGAGGGCGTGGATAGAAATGTGGGGGCGGGGCGGCCCGGAGCACCGACGCCGCAGTCGCCCTCCTCGCGGAGGGCGTGGATAGAAATCAGTTTCCACCGCGAATCGGGCGTCGCCACAATTTTTCCAAAAAGGAGTTTTCCATGCATACAGTTTCCCTCACCCATCAGCTCGTCGCCATCCAGGACGACTTTGACCTCGACAAGATCATCGAAAGCGGCCAGTGCTTCCGGCCACAGAAGCTGTCCGACGGGCGCTACCGTTTTCTTTCCGGCAGCGCACTTCTTTATCTGACTCCGCTGGGCGATGGTCAATACGATGCCGCATGGTATGGCTCAAATCGGGAGTACTGGGCCGACTACTTTGATTTGGGCCGGAACTATGCCGCGCTGCGGTGCAGCTTGGCGGGACAGAGCAGCTATCTGGACAAATCGCTCGATTTCGGGCAGGGCATCCGAATCCTGCATCAGGACCCATGGGAAATGCTCATCACCTTTCTCATCTCCCAGCGCAAGAGCATTCCGGCCATCCGCACCGCCGTGGAACACCTTGCCCGGTGCTGCGGCGAACCGCTCAGTGCCGAAGGCGATGAAGTTTTCCTCTTTCCTACCCCGCAGCAGCTCTGCGGCCTCTCTGAGGCGCAGCTGATGGGCTGTGGTCTGGGCTACCGCACCCGTTACATCCAGAACGCTGCCGCTCAGGCTTCCAGCGGCACACTCGACCTCGGTGCTCTGGCGGCGCTGCCCGACGACGCGCTCTTTTCCCGCCTCCTCGAGCTGGACGGCGTCGGCAAAAAGGTAGCAAACTGCGTCTGCCTCTTTGGCTATGGCCGTACCGCGATGGCTCCCATTGATGTCTGGATACAGCGACTCATTGATGAGGAATTCGGCGGCCGCGACCCTTTTCCTTCCTATGATCAGCAGGCTGGCATCGTACAGCAGTACTTGTTCTACTACAAACGCAGCACCAGCCGCAGCGTCGCTCACAAAAAATAAAAAAAGTTATTGACAACTCTCCATTTGGCTGGTATAATAACACACGTCGTCAGGGACGGCACACCAGCCATGGGGGATTAGCTCAGCTGGGAGAGCGCTTGCATGGCATGCAAGAGGTCAGCGGTTCGATCCCGCTATTCTCCACCAAAAAAGCACTGTACTTCGTTCGAAGTACGGTGCTTTTCTTTTTGCTTTCTTAGAGGTTGTATCGAGAATCAACCAAATGCCTGATTTTGCAGGCGCATGGACGGCAACCCCCAATTCTTGCTATTTCGTTGCTTTTGAAAATGGTTGTTCGATGTCCGACTGTTTTGCAGGTGGACGCATCACTCCCCCTCAATGTAAGGAGTGAGATCGAAGCTGTTTGAGAATCTTCGTGGTCTCCACTTTCACATAGGCATCATCAGGCACCTTGGGGAGATACTTCATCAGGAAATCAACATCCTGTTGGATTCGCCGGACGGCAGCTTCCAGTGCAGAATAGTTGATTCCGTAGAATAGAAATTCTGCTTGCTTTCATAATCTGCTAAAAGTACGCAAGTATGAAGGAAAAGCAAGAAATACGCAATGTACCCTCTTTTGAAAAGAGGGTACAAAGAAAGGAAATTCAAAAAACTGTAGTTTGAGTTATAAATACTGGATAAAGAATTTCTGCGCGGCCTGCACTCGTTCCTTTTCACCAGCCTCATGGGCGAAGCCCGGAAGGATCGTCAGCTCCGTATGGACGCCGTGCTCCTGGAAATTTTTCTGCAGACTCTTCATACGGGCTACGCGGTTATCGCCATACGGGGAGTCGCCGATAAACTTGTTGTCGAGCTCGCCGACACTGATGAGGACGGGTACCTTCTTTACGGCTTCGAGGTCGACATCATAACCGAAGTAATCCTTGAAATCACGGATACCCCAGAAGTAGTCCTCGTCTGGATTCAGGAAGGTCGGACGGCCAGGTGCACCGATGGAGCAGGCCTTCAGACGATCAGGGTGAGCGAGCAGGAAGCGGTTTACGAACTGCCCGCCACCAGAGTGTCCGAACATGAAAAACTGATCTGTGTGAACGCCTGGATAGCGCTTCGCCATATCCTCGATCATATCGAGGAGAATCAGATCATAGCGGATGCCGTCGCAGGAGAGGAGCTTATAGCTGTTGAAGTCATCGCGCTGAATGAGTCCACCCGGGAACATAGGCGCAAGCACAGCCATATGATATTTGTCGGCGAGTTCCTTCGCCTGCTTGATGTACTCTTCGATTGCACAGCCGGTTCCATGGATGATGACGAGGAGAGAGTACTCATGCTCCTCTTCGTCGTAGTAGTAGTCTGGGAGATGCACCCAGTAGTGGAAACGCAGGTCGGTCGGACAGTGCCAGAGCATATTTAAGTAAGCATTGCCGAACAGGTTTTTCTGCTGCTCAAGCGTGAGATTCGTAGCCAAAGGATTCTGATTTGCCATATAGTACCTCCAGGATTACAGGAATTTACCGAAAATGAAGCTTGCGATGACGAGCATGATGGCACCACCGATTCTGGAAGAAATCTGAGCATAGGACATCAGCTCCATGCGGTGCGCAGCGCCGAGACACTGTACGTCGCCGGCACCACCGCCGTTTGCCATACAGAGTCCGGCAGTCAGCATTCCTTCTACAGGATAGAAGTGGAACAGCTTACCGACGATGAAGGTTCCGATCATCGCACCGATGACAGTCGCCATGATGATGACGATATACGCTGGGTTTGTGAAGACCTTCGCGTAGTCTGTGAGGTTCGTACCGATACCAACGGTAATCATCAGTGGGAAGGACATATACTTTACGAAGAATTGCTGCATGCCCCTTGCGCCGGCCTTCACGTTTTCCGGCAGGATATTCGTCATATTCAGAATCGCCATCAGGATGACCATGAAAGCGAAGGTATGAATACTGAAGCCGAGGTTTGCATGGTTGATGATGGAGATGTGCTTTGCGTAGAGGTTAGCTACATTGAAGCATACGACACCGAGTGCGAGACCGGTTGCGTAGTCGGCTGCGGTCAGCTTCACGTCACTGGACTTCGTGCTGGCATTTTCTTCACCGACCATGAGACGACCATTACCCGTCATGGATGGCTTGATCTGGCCGAGCTTGTTCAGCAGTGCAGACATGAAGACGGCGCAGAGATTGCCAATGCTGATGATTGCAAAGGCAGATGCATACCAGGAGGAGGCATCACCGCCGGTTGCAGCAGCCCACATCTTGCTCATCGGTGTGATACCGGCACCATTGCCACCGCCCATGACCGGAATTGCATAGGTGGCGATCGCCTCGATTGCGCCGACGCCAGTGATGGCACCTACGAGACCAGCGAGGCCGAGTGCACCTGCAATACCTGCAAGAATCGTCGGAACGAATCCGGCGAAGGATTTGATGAGCATCTTACGATCAACCGAGAGCACAGAGCCGGTGATCAGGACGAGAATGTAGAGATCGAGGAAACCGGTGGAGCCGTTGAAGGTATTCAGGGCTTCCATCGAGCCTTCACCGATCAGGTGGAAGGTGTTCATCGCGCCGGCTACGAGGCAGGAGAAGAGCATGCCGCCGCCGAACCAGGTCTTCCAGACCGGGATATGGTCACCGACCCAGCCGAGCAGCGTGCCGATGATCATCGCGAAGGCGAGTGCGCCGACCATGTTGGTCAGCATCCAGTCATTGGCTGCCATCACCATCATCAGTATACTGAATATAAGGTACATCCACAGAGGGAACCCAAGGATCTTCGTTTCTTTTAACTTATTCACAGTCAATCCTCCCAAAAAGTGATACAGAATTTTTAAAGCACTTTTATTTGCCGGCAAATTTGATAAATGTATTGTACAAAAATGGGAATAATTGTGCAAGACTGTGACAATGGCGATTCTTCTATGGGACGATAACCATTTGGAATGGACATAGCGCCATAAAACAGAAAAAGAAGCACTCGCTCTGTACTGCAAATTGAATGACGAATGCTTCTCCTTTTTCTGTTATGAACCTGATTCCAAAATGTTATCGATTTTTAGCAGATGCGCTGATCATGTAGCGCCAGACGATTTCTGCAGAAGGGGATAAGTTGCGGCCCTTCTTTCGGGCGACGATGACATAACGATACAGAGTATCGCCTTTTATCGTGCCATAGACCGGGTTTTGACCAGTAGATGAATTACGAATCGTCGTGTGCGGCAACAGGGCGATGCCACAGCCGCTGCAGGCAACGAGATATCGTGTGTCAACATAATCAATGCGCTGCGGATGAATCGGTGTGATGTGATATTTTCTGAAAAAAGATTTTTCGGCATCATACAGCCCCTGACCTGGCGTCGCCAGAATATATCGGAGCGACGGATTACGGAAACGGCTGATGTCGATTTCAACCGGATGCTCGAGTGAATTATCGGAGATATCTAGGTCCTCCAGAATCGGTGATTCCTGTGGAATGACAAATACGAGCGGATCCTCCTGTACTGGCATATACTCGATGTTTTCGGAGTGTACAGGTTCAGTATAGATGGCTAAGTCGATGGATTCGCTTTCCAGCTCTTCTTCGCACTGCTGAGAGTTGCGATTCAGGTAACTGAGATGTATCTCTGGATGTGTCATCATGAAAGGTGCTGCCTGAACAGCAGCGTAGGCGCCACCACGATGCGTTGTGGCAATCAGTACAGGCTCTGCTGGAATCTGATTAAACTGTCGAAGACTATCCATCATCTCGCTTTCGAGCTGCACATAGCGCCGAGCAAAATCGAGAAAAATTTCGCCCTGTGGTGTAACGCTGATCGGGCTGTGCGTGCGGTCAAAAGGCGAAAAGCCCAACTCTTTTTCAAGCTTATTCAGCTGTTTGGTCAGTGCCGGTTGCGAGATAAACAGTCGCTTCGCCGCCTGGGTGATGTTTCTGTATTTTTCTACCTCGAGCACATAACGGAAAATACTTGTATCCATGTGGACCTCCGAAATCGATGTCTTAACGATAGTATATCAGAATCAGAGCGAAAAATAATTAAAATTTCGGGTGATGAATAAGGCCTAGCTTATCCATGCCGTTGAAAGAAAACAGCTATCGAAACTATAGATTCCAATTGCAAAAACATTGAAGAAAATGCCAAAAAAGAGACTCCGGATACTGAAATGAACCCCAAAAGTTAGACAAAAATGGGTCTTTCCCAAATTTTGTGTAAAGTCCAGACAGCTATAAAACAAGAGCGATTTTAATATGAGGTGAAAGACGACGAAACCGGCTGTCGCCTTAACAATAACATAACGCCGGCAAGGGGGAATGTCAAGGGCGGCAGTGGCATTCATGCCGGGCATGAGGCTGCCGGTGTCGTCGATGCGGATGGTGACAGGGTAGGTGGTGGTGCTGCCGGTGGTGCTGCCGGCGGAGGAGATGCTGGTGACGACGCCCTCAAAGGTGCGGTCGCTGATGGCGTCGGCGGTGATCTCGGCCTTCTGGCCCACCTGAATGTCGAGAATGTCCAGCTCATCGACGTCCAGCGTCATCTCGAGGTAGCTCAGGTCGTTGATGACGCACATGGTCTCGGTAGTGGAAGAACTGCTGCCCACGGTGTCGCCGACCTTCGACATTTTTTGTCAAACCATTCATTTTTAACAGAAAGGCTCATACGGTCAAGCAGGATGCCGTACAGAGTTTTTGCATCGGTTGACAGATCTTGAAACCGCTGCTCCTGAAAAAGAGCCTTTGGAATGCGGAAGAACGAAAATAGTTCTCCGGCCTGTCCGTAAAAGTAGTCAAGGGTCATACGGTTGTGTCAAGGGCTGAAAGCAACAATGAGATAAAAACATTGTATAAACCTCCGGTGAAAAAATTATTGAGGAATGAAAAAAGCGCAACTTCGATTTTTGGGGTCGAATTGCGCTATGTAATTTGAAATAGAAGGATATTGACTCGCTTTAGCGGCATGAATGACATGAAACATCTTGACAGCAGGTAAATCCGACTGTAGAATACGGCCAAATGAATTCTGTACCTAAATTGTTCTCATGCTACTATGCTGATTGTTGGACAGAAAATCACTTTTCAACCGAATTTGGCGTATTAACGCTAAATCACACCTATTCGCACACGCTTTTCTGGGGGTGCGTTTCAAGGTGGTTCGGGAGAGCGCTTGCATGGCATGCAAGAGGTCAGCGGTTCGATCCCGCTATTCTCCACCAAAAAAGCACTGTACTTCGTAGGAAGTATGGTGCTTTTCTTTTTGCGAGGCCAAATTTTCGGGGATGCATTGAGTCGCCTGCATGCTTTTTGGCTTTTTGCGGAAAACCGGGATGTTCCCGCAGATAAGCGGGTCCCCATAACAAAAGAGACCGCCGTACAGCAAGCTGCTGTACGGCGGTCTCTTCTTCTTTTTCAGTTCCGCGGGATGGCCATTCGGCGCTCTGCTTTCTTTACGAGCCATGCTCCCGCCCATCCGCAGGCGACTCCCAAAATGACACCACCCAGAATATCCGTCGGGTAATGGACACAGAGGTACATCCGCGAGAATGCGATGAGAACGCCTACCGGCAGAGCCGCCATCGCCCACTGCTTTTTCCCGGCCATCCAAAGGGCTGTCACCGAGGCGAAGGACGCCGCCGTATGGCCCGAAGGAAAGGAGAAATCGTCCGGGTACGGGATAAGCAGTTGTACCTCCGTAAGGATGCCGCATGGACGGACGCGGGCCACCAGCGGCTTGAGAAGAAGATTGCAGAGGACAGCGTCGATGAGGAGCGCCGCTGCCAGCACACATCCGACCCGCCGCGTTTTACGGAACACCAGCAGCACCGCTGTCAGCGTCACCCAGAGAATACCGGAGTCTCCCAGACGGGTAATAAAACACATGCTTCCATCCAGCATGGGGCTGTGCAGGGATTGCAGGAATTGCAGGAAAGTGAGTTCGGCGTTCATAAAGCTCCCTCTTTCTCGTTTCGTTATGTACAGGATACCAGAAGTTTATGAACAGAAAACCACAAAGTCTTAAACAGTAGTTAAAACAGCCGGCTCTGCCGCTGAGTTTTGCAGCATTTCAGTTCTCGGCGTTCCTGATGGACAAGGGAAAAATTAAAAAGAAAAGCCGACTGAGAATACCTCTCAGTCGGCTTTTTCTATGCCGGTGGTGGGGGTCGAACCCACACGTGTTATTAGCACAAGGGATTTTGAGTTTTTATCCGCATCTTCCATCTGGTGTCATCCAGTGATATTTAGTGATATCTGGTTCCCACTGTGCAAAGGTAAAATTCACGACTCAACGAATAATAATTTGAAATGTCCGCGATTTTTCGATGCGTTTTTCCTCTACTCTGTTTTTTCGGTTTGGACCGCCAAAATGGAAATTGGAGGGATGTTCAGGAGGGATGCAGGGCAAAACGCTGTCTGCTTAGGCACAAAACGAAAGGAAAGTCAAGGATGATGAATCAAAATCAAGCAAAAGCGTATTATAAAAAATTATTTGTGAACTATCCTGATGTGCTGTCTGTCGAAGAAGCAACAACTTTACTCGGTTTCAAAAGCCAGACTGCCATCATCAGAAGAATCCATCAACATAGAATTCGCTGCCTGAAAGTCGGACGATCTTTCATGATTCCGAAAGAATATCTCATCGACTATCTTTTGGATAGCTAAATTATATAGCCATTATATTACATAGCGCACCACTTTTCAATAAGAAAAGAGTGCGCTTTTTATTTTCAAACGAAAGGCGGTTGATTTTTTGAACACAAGCTGGAGCAAAACGTTGAAAAAGCCACATGACCCTTGACTACTTCTACGGACAAGCCGGAGAGCTGTTCTCCTTCTACCGCATTCCAAAGGCTCTTTTTCAGGAGCAGCGGTTTCAAGATCTATCAACCGATGCCAAAACCCTGTACGGCATCCTGCTGGACCGCATGAGCCTGTCTGTGAAAAATGGCTGGCTGGACGAGCAGAACCGGGTGTTCATCATCTTCACGATCGAGGATGTCAAGAGGGCGTTGTGTTGCGCAGACAACAAAGCGACCAAGCTGCTCCGGGAACTCGAAAAGTTTGGTTTGATTGAACGAAAACGAAGAGGTCTGGGAAAGCCAAGTTTGGTGTATGTGAAAAACTTTTCGTCAGAATCTTCAAAGGAGAGTGTCAAGAACCGTGATAATGACGATTCTTGTGGCTCTAAAATCGCTTGTCAAGACCCGGTAAAATCACGAGGTATTAAGAAGAAAGAGAATAAAACAGAGATGAATAATACGAATCCTATCCTTTCCGACGAATCGGAGAAGATGAAGAATCGTGAACTGCTCGAAGAATATTTTTCATATTCTTTAGAGATAGACCTTCTGCTCCGGCTTTCCCCGGATGATGAAGATACCCTCTATCAAATCGTGAATTTGCTGGTGGATACCTGCGCCACCAACCGCAAGCTGCTGCACATTGCCGGGGACGATAAGCCCGCCGAGGTGGTACGCAGCCGGATGAAAAAGCTGAACGCTGACCACATCCGTTTCGTGCTGGATTCTCTGGCAGAAAACACTGCCCCGGTGCGAAACATGAAACAGTATCTGCTTGCTTCTCTGTATGCCAACTACTCCGAGGAAGATAACCCGCTTTCCTTGAAAGCAGATTTTATTCTTTCCCTGTGCGAACTTGTGGTGGGCGGCAAAGAAGGGCTGCTGCCGGTGGAGAAAACCGTCATCGACCGCTGTGTGCATCAGCTCTCCACCATCGAATATAAGCCCTATCGGGAACGGCAGAAGCGCATCGTCTACCCGCCCAAGGAGAGCAACCGTGACCGCCTATGCGGAATCATCGACACCATCCTTGCAGAAAAGCCGGGAGATTACGAAACGTTTCTGCAAAAACTGGAGCAGCAGGGCTACGAGGTGAAGCGTGGCAAGTACACGTCGGTGAAGGGCAAGGGGCAGAAACGGTTTATCCGTTTCCGCACTCTGGGCACCGGCTACGGCGAGGACGAAATCAAGGCGGTGCTGGAGGGAAAGGCAGAACACCTCCCACATCAGAAGCAGCCGCCCAAAGAACAACCCTTCCAGTTGCTGGTGGACATTCAGGGAAAAATGGCAGCGGGCAAAAGTGTCGGCTACAAAAAGTGGGCAACGAAGTTCAACCTGAAAGAGATGTCCAAGACGCTGCTGTTTTTGCAGGAGCAGAAGATCAGCAGTGCCGACGAACTGCGGGAACGAACAACGGCGGCAACCGAACGCTACCATGCCATGGGCGATTCCATCAAGGCGGCGGAAGCAAGGCTGACAGAAATTGCCGTCCTGAAAACCCACATCATCAACTATGCCAAGACCCGCCCGGTCTATGATGCCTACCGCAAGTCGGGGTACAGTAAAAAGTATCTGGAAGCCCACCGGGAGGAGATCACCCTGCACAAGGCGGCGAAAGCGGCCTTTGACGAAGCCGGGCTGCAAAAACTGCCGAAGGTCAAGGAGTTGGATGCGGAGTTTGCAGAACTATTGACCCAAAAGAAAGCAGCCTACCCGGACTACCGCAAGGCACGGAACGAGATGCAAGAACTGGTCCGGGCACAGAAAAACGTAGAACGATTTTTTGCGGAGGAAAAAGAAAACACCGAGAAAACCCAGACCCGATAAACGAACACCGCCGAGGAATCTTCCCATTTGGGAGGCTTCCTCGACGGTGTTTTTTAGTTTATATAGCAGCGGTCCTGTTTTACGAGCCAATCTTCACACAGCCGCTGGGCTTCGTCCCTTGTACAGCAGGTGCAGTTGAAAAGTTTGCCACGGATGGAGCAGTAAGTGTACGGTCCACCGGAAGCGAGGTCGTACTGCCGCAGAAGCGTAGATCAATATTCTGCCCTATAACATCCCGATGTGGGTGTATTCGGCCAGCTTTTTCTGCAGGATGGGGTCGTCCGGTGCGAGGAAACGCCGTGTCATTCCGTCTACGACCCGATCAGGGGAAAGACTGGCGCGGTATTCAGCCGGTGTGCGCTGCAGCGTGGCGCGGAACCGGGCGTTGAAGGTTTTGAGGTCGGCAAAGCCGTTCCGCAGGGCAATATCAGTCAGGTTGTCGTTGGTGATGGCAAGATCATTCAGGGCGTGCTGGAACCGTACCCGGGTCAGGTATTCGTGAAAGTTGATGCCGACGATCTGCTTGAACAGGGTGGAAACGTAGGTGCGGTTGTACTGGGCATAGTCAGCCAGATCTTCCAGCGTCAGCTTGGAGGTATAGTGTTCCTCCACATACTCCAGCAGCCGCCGGGCGATGGCGCGCCGCTCAAGATCCTCCGGCAGGGTGTTGAAGTTTTTTGGCTCGAACTGGGTGCAGAGATGGATGGTGAGCAGCTCGAGGGTGGCTTTGGCCGCAAGCTGGGCGTATGGCCCGCCCTGCTGTAAAATGCGGAACAGCTGGCTGGCGTAGAACCGGATGACCCGGTAGCGCGGCTCAGACCGGTCGGCATCGGTGGAACGGCAGGACGGGAACTGATACACAACGCCCTTTTTGACCAGCGGCTTGAATGCAGCGACCGAAAAATGCAGAACAAGGGCGCAGGTATCTGCTGCCTGCGTCATGGAGGCATGACCGTTGCCGGGTACAGTCAGGATCACGTCATCCTCATGCAGCAGGCTGTTTTCGGAGCCGCGGCAATAGGACTGCACACCGTAGAGCAGGATGCTCAGTTCGTAGTCGTCTGCGTGCCAGTGGTAGCGGTAATTCATGATGTTATGCGCAAAACAGCGGATGTGGATGTTCTCGCGCGGAAGGTCGAGTTCGTAGTTCGCGGAATCCATTTTTACACCTCAAATCCAAATATTTTCCCTGTGGCAAAAATTCAGAAAAGCTTTTGCCTGAAACCCATTGACCTTAGCATAATCCAAAAAACTTGTCGTGTCAAATCGAATTTATGGATGAATGAGGGGGATTTGAAAGGACTGATTAGCAAAGTGCACAAGCGCAGGAGCTGATATTTGACAAAATTTACAGAGAAAATGTTTGGATGCTTTTGAAGGCTTGATTGCGATTTTTCTGTCAAAGATGGTGACAGCCCAATCGGAACTCGAAGAAAATCCACAAATATTTGCAGCGACAAAATAAGAACTTTCTGTTAAGATAGAGCCACAACGAGCCCCTGCCCGGGCAGCAACGGACTTCAGTGTTGAGAAAAGCGTGAAACAATAACGGAAAGGGAAAACACTTATGAACACTCAAATGATCATCTGTATGGTGATCTTTGCGGCAACGCTGGTCAGCTATACGCTGAACAAGATCCCCATGTGGCTTACCGCAATGATCTCTCTTGCTGCTCTGTACTTTACCGGCTGCATCGACGCAAACGGTGCGCTGGCTGGCTTCTCGAATGTGAACACCCTGCTGATGGCGACCATGTTTGTTGTGGCAGCCGGTTTCCGTCGCACTTCTGTGGTCGACAGTCTGTGCAACGGCATCATGAAATTGACCCGCGGCAGCTTCAAGACTGCTTATTTTGGCTACATCCTCATCGCCGTTCTGCTGGCAAACTTCATCGCCAGCCCGATGGTCGTTTACGCCATTGTCAGCCCGCTGCTGGCTGCGCTCTGCGATAAGACCGGACACAGCCGTTCGCAGTATATGTTCCCGGTCATGGTCGTCTGTGTGGCCTGCTGCGGCATCCTTCCGCTGGCAACGGCCATCCAGATGGCAGGTCAGTACACGGGCTTCCTCGAGACCTACGGCTTCGCTGGTATGAGCATCCGCCCCATCGACTTTACCATCGGCGTCTGGCCGGTCCTCATTGTCGTTCCTCTCTGGGCACTGTTCGTTGGTCCGAAATTTACCCCGATGCAGCCGATCATCCCCATCGAAGCTCTGGAAGAAAAGAAATCCGGCAAGCAGGCTGAAAAGCTCAGCCCGCTGGTCGATAAAATTGGTATCGTCATCTTCTTTGTGACCATCCTCTGCCTCATCTTCTCCTCTCAGCTCCACCTCACCACTTGGTCGGTCGCGTTGGTCGGCAGCCTGCTGATGGTTCTGTTCGGTGTAGTCGATTCCAAGTCTGCCCTGCGCGACATCCCTTGGGATATGCTGATGCTCTTCGTCGGTTCTCTGGCTCTGGGTACGGCTCTGACCAACACCGGCGCAGGCGATCTCATCGGCAGCGCACTGGCCAATGTTGTCGGCGGCACGCACAATAACTATGTCCTCGGCGCACTCTTCTTCATTGTGCCCTTTCTGCTGACCCAGTTCATGCTGAACCGCTCTGTCTCTGCCGTCTTTATTCCCATCTGCCTGCTGACCTGCTCCGCTTTGGGCGCAAACCCCACAGGCCTTGTTCTGCTGGTGAATGCGGCTTCTCTGACCGCCTTCCTGACCCCGATGGCAACTCCTGCCGTTCCCATGTGTATGGCGGATGGCGGCTATGACCTCAAGAGCCTGTTCAAGAGCGGCGCGCTCATCACCCTGATCCTGCCGTTCATTTACATCTTCTACACCATGACCGTTTTCCCGGCATTCTGATCAGAAGAGGGGAGCTGTTACCGTGACTCTGGAAGAAAAAATCGCAATGGCAAATCAAGTCCGCAGCCGGGATCGCTTCGGCTCGGTCAGCCCCGAAGAGCTGGCTGCCCTGCCCGGCACAGAGACCGAACTCTGGATCGAGACGGCAAACGGCTGCGAGATCCATGTGTTTGAGGAACGCCCGGACACCCTGCCCCCAAAAGCGGCACTACTGCTGAATTTCCATGGCGGCGGCTTCATCAAGGGGCGCACCGACCGTGACCGCCGCTACTGCTGCACCCTGATGGAACGGCTGAACTGCCTCGTCTGGGATGTGGATTACTGCCTTGCACCGGAAAAGGCATTCCCGGCGGCTGTCCACGAGAGCTACGGCATTGCGGAGTATGCTTTCGACCATGCCGAGGAGCTGGGCGTTGACCCGGAAAAGATTATACTGGCCGGTCACAGCGCAGGCGGAAACCTTGTGGCGGCGGCCTGCATCCAGAATGCAGAGACGCACAAGCTTCATCCTTGCTGTGTGCTGATGGAATATTTCCCGGTGGATAACACGGTCAATCCCATTGACCGCCTGTCCCCAGAGCTAAAACAGGATCCCTTCTGGGTCAAGCGTTCGGCCACGGAAAAGCTGTACACCGATTTTTATGTGGGCGACGCAGATCCTGCCCAGCCACTCTGTTCGCCCATCAAGGCGGACGAAGCCGCGCTCAGCACCTTCCCAGACTGTCTGATCCTCTCGGCGGGAGAGGACAGCCTGCGGGACGATACCGAGGCGTTTGCGCTCCGGCTTATCAAGGCAGGTGTCTGTGTGACTGCCCAGCGTATCCCCGAAGCCATGCACGGCTTTACCACCAACCGGACGCCCGGCTGGGAGCGTGCGTTGGATGCTCATTGCAAATTCTTCCGGGAGCATCTATAATAAAGTGACGTGACAGGAGAAAAGAACTATGAAAATTACGGACGTAAAGCTGCGCTTTGCAAAACATTATCTCTTCGTACAGGTCTACACCGATGCCGGAATCGTGGGTCTGGGCGAGGCCGGCAACTGGGGCTATCTGCAGGCGACGGCAGCTGCCATCGAAAAATTTGCGGATTACCTCATTGGCAAAGACCCCTTCCGCATTGAGGACTTCAACCAGAATTTCCTGCGGTCGGTTTATTTCCGCGGTTCGGTCATCATGAGCGCGATCTCGGCCATCGACATCGCGCTGTGGGACATCAAGGGCAAGGCTCTGGGTGTGCCGGTCTACGAGCTGCTGGGCGGCAAGACCCGCGATAAAGTGCGAGTCTACGCTTCGGTCATGCACCTGACCGAGGACAACCAGAAGCTGGCGGAACAGTACCAGCAGCTGCAGGAGATGGGCTTTACGGCCGCGAAGATCTTCTGCAATGGACCCACCAGTTCCACGGACGGCAAGGGAGAATTCTACTCCAGCCGGATTGAGCGGGAAGTGGAGAAGGTGCGCGTCTGCCGTGAGGCTGTCGGTCCGGATTTTGATTTCGTGCTGGAAGTCCACCGCGGCATGACCCTGCCCGAGGCAGTTGCCTTTGGCCGTGCCGTCGAGCCATACCGCCCGATGATCCTTGAGGATCCCGTGCCGCCTGACAACGTGGATACCATGGCCGAAGTCGCCAGCAAGGTGGGCGTGCCCATCGCCACCGGCGAGCGTGCCATCGACCTGCGGGAGTTCGAGGTGCTGATGGCACGCCATGCCTGCCAGTATGTCCGCCCGGACGTCTGCGCTGTAGGCGGCATTACCACCAGCAAGAAGATCTGCGCATTGGCCGAAGCACACGATGTGCTGGTCATCCCGCACAACCCGCTGGGCCCCGTGTCCACGGCGGCCTGCCTGCAGATCTGCGCCTCCATCCCCAATCTTGGCATTCAGGAGCTGCCCGGCTTCTGCCTGAACGGGGCTGAGGACAAGATGGTGAAAGAGCCGCTCCGGTTCGAGAACGGCTGTATGCTTATCCCGGAGGCTCCCGGCATCGGCATCGAGCTGGCCGACGACGCAGAAGAGCTGTATCCTGCCAACAAGCGTGGCAGCAACGCCGCACGCCGTGCCTTTGACGGTGCAGTGAAGGACTGGTAAAAACAAAGAACTGTGAGGAAGGAGTATGCCAATTGGAGTTTTGACGAACTGTGCCGCTGTGCTGTTCGGCGGTCTGCTGGGAACGGGTCTGGGAAAGATCTTACCGCAGAACCTGAAAGATAATCTGCCGACCCTGTTCGGTTACTGCTCCATTGCGATTGGCATCAATTCTATCATCAAGGCGTCCGGCATGACGGCAGTCGTGCTGGCGATTCTGGTGGGCTTTACCATCGGACACAGTTTGCATCTGGAACACTGGACGAGCAAATTTTTCCATAAGCTCGTCAAAGCCCTGCACCTTGGCGGCGAGCATATCGACATGGAGTTTTACATCACAGCAGTGGCACTGTTCTGTTGCAGCGGTTTCGGCTGGTACAGCACACTGACCGAGGGCATCACCGGCGACCCGTCACTACTGATGTCGAAAGCGGTGCTGGACTTCTTCACCGCAATGATCTTCGCTTCGACGCTGGGTGCGGCCATCTGTGCGATCCCCATTCCGCAGGTCATCATCCTGTTCATCGTCTTTGGTGCCGGTAAGCTGCTGGCCGGTGTGCTGACCCCGGCCATGTTCGCAGATCTCTCGGCCTGCGGCGGTATCCTGACGATGGCGGCTGGCTTCCGGGTGTCCAAGATCAAATCGGTCCCATTGGTGGATCTGATGCCTGCCCTCATCCTTGTGATGCCGTTCAGCCTTCTCTGGACGACCCTGATGGGATAAATCACGAAATCTACCGAAAAGCACGGTCTTGGGGAACGGAGATCATGCTTTTCGACTTTTTTGTTGCATAATTCCCAAAATGCTGCTTGCTTTTGGGGCGGAATTTGCTCTACTTGGGATAGAATGTCATACGATTTCGATTGGAGTGAGTCCTTATGCGTATTTATGATCTGATCGCCAAAAAGCGGGATGGCGGCACCCACAGCCGGGAAGAACTGGAGGCCATCGTCAACGGCTTTGTGCGCGGCGAGGTGGCCGATTACCAGATGGCGGCATGGATGATGGCGGTCTACCTGTGCGGTCGCCGCCGAAGAGTACCGCAGCGGCCTTGCCTATGGCGCAGAGAGGCCCGCGGAAGACCCCCTCGTTTACGCCCTTGTTACCAAGGACGGTGTGGAGCGGTACTGAGGATGGATGTGCCTGCGTGAAAACATGAAAAGCGAACAGAAGCTGTAAAAGTATAGCCGCCAGCGTACCGTGTGATGGGTTTCACAGGATGCGCTGGCGGCATTTTTGTTGCGCCTCAATCGAATTCCTTTTGTAAATCATTGATACAAGGAATGCCTTCGATCACGGCAATGATCTTATCAAAATCAATACGAGGGAAAACTCAGATGAGTGCCTTATGACAGGCCGGATTGATGGAATATCAGATTGAGTACCCCCAATTCTATGGGCTGCACTGCGTCTGAGCGTCTGGCGTCTTGCTTGGTTCAATTATTCTGTTGCTAGGTTGCTCCATCCTGAAATTCGGACATATCTGTGAACAAAAGTCTGCCACGGATGGAGCAGTATGTATAATGTACCTTTGGGACACCATTGGCATCTCGAAAATCAACGCAGCGTTTCTCACCGGGCAGCAGATAAATCGTATCCACGTTCAACAGCTCCTTTTAACTCTGTTCGTGTGCAAACCGCACAACACGCAACGTCTGCTGTTGTACCATGAACCATCAAATTCTTCTATTGACCCTTACGCTAAAAAGGAACCAGATTTTTCGTAGGATGTGCCGATTGACATCCTCAAAAGTATCCCGCAGGGAGGCGCAGCCTGCATTGAAAATGCAGATTTAATGGGTTTGGGGCACTCCCCCAACAAGCATTTTGCAATGCAAAAGTCGCCGTTGTATATACGACGGCATTGCTTGCACCGGCTATGCGTCCTTTCGGGGTATAAACACCAAAGCCACCGGCCAAGCCGGTGTCATCTGTTCTTACTACCTTTAGTATCACTCGGCAATTTGATATTGGGAACCCACAGCTCCTGTCCACCCCAGCCTTTTTGCCAGTGACTTTATACATTGTCAGCACAGTCGAAGCCGTATACTGGCCACCCAGCGCCCAATCATTCGGCGACAGCAATGCGCCCGTTCCTTGGGCAACATCTCTATTTCTGCGAACATTCAGCATCCCCTGTGCATTGGGCTTATCTGACAGCATCATTTCAAGAATGGAGATAAAAGAGTTCACTCTGAAATCGTCAGCCGATTCAATGTGAGATAGAATTTCCTTCATCAAGCGAAGGCTAACCTGATAAGCAGGTTCATACGCCTGCAAAGAACTCCACCTCACCCAGTCCGAACTCGTCCGCCGCGTCCTGTACGGCGTGAACGTCAAACACACCGTTGTGGTGGCGCAGGGCGGCGAGGATGCACTGGCGGCACTTGCCGCCTTGTCTGCCCAGTGCAGCAAGGTGGGAAGCAACCTCAACCAGCTTGCACGGCCTTTCAACTCCAGCGGCAAAGACTCCGAGCAGCTCCGGGCGCAAATTCTGGAGGAACTGTCCGCACTCACGAACTTTCGGCTGAAAGCCGAAGAAACGGTTGGTGAACTGTATGGCAACCATCAAGCATTTAACATGATCCTCTCGCTGCGTGTAGGAGAGATTCTAGGCTTGCAGCCCGGAGATATTGACTTCGATGCAGCGGAAGGGCGCGGAACCATCACGGTCGGCCGGAGCTTGCAGCGCACCGAAAAGGCCGCACTGGAAAAGACCGACCCGAACCAGATCTACCACATCTTCCCCGACCAGCGTGAGGGTAGTAGCTCCGCACTGGTGCTGAAGAAGCCGAAAACCAAGAAATCTAGCCGTACCCTTTATCTGGCGAAACCCTTGAAGGAAGAGTTGCTGGCTTGGCTGGAAAAGCTCCGGCTGGCACTGCTGACCTGATGCAAAATTCACCACGCATTTCAAAGCAATTCCAGTCCATGCAGAGGATTCCTACGAAAAAGCCTACCGTGCAAAAAACGTGCATTGACCGTGCAGGCTCCGATTTTTCGGGGTTACATAACGAAAAAGAACGTCAAATCTTACGATTCAGCGCTCTTCTATTGGTGCACCTCCAGGGACTTGAACCCTTGGCCCACTGATCAAGAGAAACCAGCATGCAACAATTGTCAATTTTCAAAATTGCGCAGATCGGTCTTTTTTATTGTTTTATCACAAATTTAAGTTTTGCGTCTTCTGTATCCTTTGCACTTGTTATCCACTCTCGCATCCGTTATCTAGCCGTTCCGGTGTGCAAAAAGTGTGCAAAAATGTGCAGAGGGCCTATATGGACAAATAAACCACTGGTTCCCTGGCAGGGTTTGAGAAAGACAAAGAGACCGCCCGCTGTGCTTGTCTGCACAGTGAGCGACCTCTTTATGTATGTTTTGGCACCGCGCCCTTACAGGTTCGCGCCGTTCGAGGCAATCACGTCCCGGTACCACCAGCCCGAATCCTTCACGATCCGTTGCTGGGTGGGGTAATCCACATAAATCAGGCCGTAGCGGCAACTGTAGCCCGCCGCCCACTCGAAGTTGTCGAACAGGCTCCACACCGAATAGCCGATCACCGGGATGCCGTCGGCCATGGCGCGGGCCACCTCCAGCAGATACCGGTGGAGAAAGTCAATCCGCTGGGGGTCATGAACCTCGCCGTCCAGCATGACGCAGTCCAGGCCCGAATAGCCGTTTTCGGTGATGAGGATGGGCAGGTGGTACCGCTCGAACCAGAACTTGCTGGCGTGATACAGCACCTTGGGGGTGATGTTCCAGGCCGCCGCCGTCTGGGGGCTGCCCTGGTAGGCGTAGGCATCGTATTTGGAGGGGTCGGGGACGATGTCCACCGTGCCCTGGTAGCAGTTGTAAGCGTAAAAGTCCAGGGGCTGGGACACCAGGGCCCACTCCTCTGGGGTCATGGTGTACAGCTGGTCCCCGAACTTCTCCTTGGCCCAGGCGGGGTACTGCCCCAGGAATACCGGGTCGGCCCACCAGGTATTGGACATGATGTAGCCGGGGTAGTCGCTCAGAGACTTCTGCCGGGCCTTCTCCACTTCCTCCGGGGAGTCGTCCTTGGGCAGGCAGCAGTCCCCGGTGGGGGCCATGCCCACCCTGGTGCCGGGGCAGTTGCGCCGCAGCACCTGCACCGCCCGGCCGTGGGCCAGCAGGATGTGTTTGGTGATGCCCATCATGGTTTGGTCGTCGTTGTGCTCAAAGGGTGCGTGAACTCCTGCCACCAGCCCCAGGCCACAGAACATCTGGGGCTCGTTGAAGGTGAGCCAGTACCCCACCCGGCCCGCCAGGGCTTTGGATACGACCTCCGCATACTCGGCAAACCAGTCGGGGCTGGCAGGGTTCTTCCAGCCCCCCTGCCGGTAAAGGGCGATGGGCAGGTCCCAGTGGTAGAGGGTCACCAGTGGCTGGATGCCGTTTTTCAGCAGCTCGTCGCAGAAATCCTGGTAAAATCGGATGCCCGCCTCGTTGACCTTGCCAATACCCTCGGGCAGCACCCGGGCCCAGCTGATGGAAAACCGGTAGGCCTTCAGGCCCATTTGCTTCATCAGGGCCACATCCTCTCGCCAGCGGTGGTAAAAATCAATGGAGATGTCGGCGTTCTCACCGTGGGCGATCTTGCCGGTGCCGTCATGGACCAGGGTGTCCCAGATGGACTCCCCTTTGCCGTCGGCGTTCCAGCCGCCCTCGATCTGGGTGGCCGCTGTGGATGCGCTCCACAGGAAATCTTTGGGGAAGGTGGTCATAATCTGTCCTCCTTGTATTTCAAGAATCCCCCGCCTGGGGTCAGGCGGAGGATTGCGAAAAAGAAGTACCTGCCCCGGCAAACTGGGACAGAGGGAAGATAGCTTGTTAATGTTTTAGGAAGTGCAGCAGGGCCTCGGCGGAAGCCTTGGCGCCGCCCAGGCTCTTCATATCTGCACTGAACTCCGCAGCAGTGGCCTTGTAGGAAGGCTGGGTCAGCAGCTTGACGATGGCAGCCTTCAGGCTTTCGCTGGTGATGGCGTTCTTGTCCAGGAAGGCGCAGCCCAGCCCCAGCTTTTCGATCTGCCGGGCGGTGATAGCCTGTTCTTCCATCTGGGGAATGGCGATCATGGGCACGCCGTAGTAGATGGCCTCGCCGGTGCCCCCCATGCCGGCGTGGGTGATGAACACCGACGCTTGGGACAGGATATCCAGCTGGGGCACCATCTGACCGACTTCCACGTTGGCGGGGATGTCCTTCAGGCTGGCGGGGTCGATGGAGCCGAGCGCGGCAAAGACGTTGATGTCCAGATCCCGGACCGCGTCAAACAGGATGGGATAATACTCGGGCCAGTTGTTGAAGGCAGTGCCAAGGGAGGAATACAGCAGCGGCTTGCCGTTGTCGGGGGCTTTCCAGCTGCCGAAGGCGGTCCGCTTGCCGATCTGTACCCCGGTGAACACGAAACTGTCATCGAAAGTCTCGTAATTGGGAACCAACTTTTTCTGCATCATGACCAGGTTGAAGTCCCCGTGGCCGTCGAAGATTTCCTTGACGGTCAGCAGGCGGCAGCCATATTTTTCGGCATAGGTCTGGGCCAACTGCGCCGCGGCTTTGCGCAGAGGGTGGTCCGGCGGGCAGTTCTCGAACCCGGCGGCTACCGAGTAGCTGTCGTTGGAGGGGTAGCTGGTGTAGAGCATGACGTTGGCAACCTTGAGGTTGTCCGCCGCGATTGTGCCGGCAATGCTCGCAAAGTCGTGGACGACAGCGTCGGGTTTGTCGTTTTTCAGGGTGTCCAGCACAGTATCGATGTAGGCTCCTGCCTCGTTTAAGAACAGGAAGGGCACCGCGGCGGCCACTCCGCCGTCATCCTCTTTCTTTTCGCCGTCCTCATTATGCTTGTCGTTTTCCGCCATCCAGGAGGGTACGGCGACGAACTTTGCCCCGGTGGGCTCGATGATAGTGCGGAAGGCTTCAGTGGTGAAATAAGTCACCCGGACGCCTTTCTTCACCAGTTCGGTGACGAGGGCCAGGGTAGGATTGATATGCCCGAAGGCGCCCAGCGATACGAATGCGATATGCATACAAAAACTCCTTTCAAACAACAAAACAGCCATGCAGGCAGCGCAGGACGTTGCCCGCACGGCTGCGGGGAAAATAGGTGATGGCTTATTCTGTCAGGCCGTTGTTGGTGATCACTTTTTGATACCAGTAGAAACTGTCCTTTTTCACCCGGGCGCACTGCTTGGGATCGGTCTCGGTGCGGTCCACGTAGACTAAGCCGTACCGTTTGGCAAAGCCCTGGTGGCTGGACACCACGTCTACAAAGCTCCAGGGGCAATAGCCGAACACCGGCAGTCCCTCGTCAATCATGATGGCCAGCTGTTCGATGTGCTCTTTGAGGTATTCGATGCGGTAGAGATCATGGATTTGGCCGTCCGGGCCCAGTGTTTCGCTATAGGCCATGCCGTTTTCGGTGACGATCATGGGCAGACGGTAGCGATTATAGACCTTGCGCATCCCAATATGCAGGCCCATCGGGTCAATGCCCTTATCCATCCACTCGGTTTTGCGCAGGTGGGGATTATCACAGATGTCGAAGGCGTCCGACACCCAGAAGGGCGGCTGGTCGTAGTTGACGGGACCCTCCTTGACTTTGGCGCAAATGCTGAAATAGTAGTTGATGCCGATGAAGTCGGGGGTCGAGGCTTTCAGCACGGCTGCATCTCCGGGCAGCGTCTGGGGGTAAAGTCCATGACTCTTTAAGTAGCTGGCCACATAGGGTGGATATTCGCCCCGGACACTCAGATCGAGCAGGTAGAACTCCATCAGTTCTTCGGCGTTCTCGGCGGCCAGAATATCCTCGCTGCGGCTGGACTGGGGATAGACCACCTGGATAGCACACACCGGGCCGATTTGGGCTTCCGGGTCGATCTGCCGCAGCAGCGAAATAGCCCGGTGCTCGGCCAGCGAGACATGATAGCTCATCTGGTAGATGTTCTGCAGGTTCTTCTGCTTGTCCTGCTCAAAGTTGCCGTTCATGATGCCGGCGGCGGTGGCGATGAGCTGTTCGTTCACTGTGACCCACCGCTTGACGCGGCCCTTGAAGTGGGTAAAGCAGACCTCGGCGTATTTCAGATAGGCGTCGATCATCTTGCGGTCGAGCCAGCCGCCGAAGGCGTCCACCAGCGCCTGCGGACACTCGAAGTGATAGAGAGTAACGAGCGGTTCGATTCCTTTTTCCAACAGATAGTCGATGAGCCTGTCGTAAAAGGCCAGCCCCTCGGGGTTGGGGGTGCAGGTGGCATCCGGCATGATGCGGCTCCAGGCAAAGCCCATCCGGTAGACCTTCAGGCCCAGCTCGGCCATCAGGTCCACGTCCTCTTTCCAGTGGTGGTAATGGTCTGCGGCCACTTTGTTGTCGGCGATGCCGGGGCGGCGTGCCCCCAGGTCGGTGGTGGCAACGCCCTTGCCGCCTTCGTTGTAACCGCCCTCTACCTGAAAGGCGCTGGTAGACGCGCCCCAGAGGAAATTGGTGGGGAAAATCATTTGTTTTGTCAAGTCGATAACACCAGCCTTTTTGATTTTATGGTATCACGCAGTCAAACGCTCTCCAAATCTTTTTGGGAAAAGCCAAACAGATAAGTCAGAACAGCTGCCACGATCAGAGAAGCAAAGGAGGCTACCACGCCAACCACAATGTTGGCATTGGCACCACCCACATAGCCCAGCAGAGACAGGAAGTTGGCGGAGGTCATTGCATATCCCTTGAGGTCGAATATGCCGGCGATGGCGCCGCCCACAAAGCCGCCAACGGCCATCGTTACAAAGCAACGGGTAAAGCGGAAGCAGATGCCATACAGAGTGGGCTCGGTGACGCCGCCCAGAATGCCAGAAGCGAAGGCTGCAAAGGAGGTGCTGCGGTCATCCTTGTTTTTCAGGCGGAGCGCTGCGCCCAGAGCCACACCGAAGCATGCCCAAGTCGCAAAGTTGCCCGCATTCATGGGGCCGCTGATGATGCCGGTCTCGAAGAAATCGGCCATCATGGGCATCATCAGAGCCAGGTGCATACCGCTCATAACCAGGAACTCCCACAGAGCGGCGATGACAGCCACGCCGAACCAGCCGGTGGTCATGCCAAACCAGGCAAGACCGCCGCTGATGGCATTACCCACAATGGTACCCAGAGGTGCCAGCAGGCAGAGGATAAAGGGCATGGAAATAATCAGGCTGAAGAACGGGGTAAAAACGCTCGTCAGCAGGTCGGGCATGAACTTTTTGACAAGTTTATAAATCAGGCAGAACAGGGGCACCGACAGCATAACAGGCAGAACAGTCTGGGCGTAATTGGTCACGGTAGCAGGGATGCCAAAGACCGTGAACGTTTGACCGTTGGTGGCAAAAGCCGCGAAATCGGGCACCATTAGAACACTGCCGATGAAAGAACCCAGCATACCGTTGATCCCCAGTTGCTTGGCTGCATTGTAACCCACCAGAATAGGCATAAAGTAAAACGCCGCATCGTACAAGAAATCAAACAGGATATATAAGTTGCTCTCCAGGGTGTACAGTCCCAACAAGTCGGGGCCAAAGATAGAGTTGACAGCACGGAACAAGCCTCCGGCCAGCAGCACCGGGATCATGGGGGTCATACAGCCTGCCAGATAGCCCATGATATTCTTACCCACCTGCTTGGGGGTCAGCTTCCGTTTGGTGATGGCGGCATCCTGGGCGGCAGCAGCATCATCCTTGACGGCGGTGCTGGCGCTGATGCCTGCCAGCTTGCACAGTTCCTCATACACTTTCGGAACATTGGTGCCGATCACGATCTGGTACTGCTGGCCGCCGCGCACAACACCCAGCACACCGGAAATCTTTTTCACCTCATCGTCTTTGGGAAGGCTGTCGTCTTTCAGATACAGGCGCAGGCGTGTCATGCAATGGGTGGCATCCTTGAGATTGGCCGCTCCACCTACTGCCGCCAGAACCTGCTCGGCGATCTTTTTATTGTCTGCCATACTGATTCCTCCTATTTTTAAGTCAAATCGTCGTAAGTGACGAGCTGAACATCCTGCCCCGCCAGCCAGGCGCGTACCTCAGGCTGGCAGAGCATAGCAGTTTCTCGTAACCGGGTGGTCGTCATGCTGGAATGGTCCAGCAGATAGGCATCGATATAGCCCGGATGGAAGACCATCAAGTCACACCCGCCCTCGTGAGCATTTGCCACCGCGTCCTGCACGCCCGTAAAGGGGGCGGTCTCGTATGCCTTAAAATCTCTTGGCATATAGGCGTACACTTTGGTGTGGCGGAAGGTTACTGCCTCGCCGGGACGGCCCATCGCAAAGTAGGGCAGGCCGTGCCGCTGGGCAACGATTTCCAATCCCTGAAAGAAATTGGCGCTGGCCACTGCGTGTCCCTCAAAATAGCTCGGTTCGCGGCCGGTCAAGGCTTTGAACTGGCGATACTGGGCTTCGATCTCCTCGATCGCCTCGTCCAGCACCACAAAGTCACGGCCTTCTTTGGCGGCCTCTCGGTAGGCGCGGCTGGGTTTGAACTCTCCTTCCGGCGTACAGAGGCTGGGGATGCGAGCGGGGTCAGTCAACGGCCGGCCCACACAAATGTTGGTGTGCTGCCCTAGACAAAGCTGGCGGCCATACAGCAGCCCCAGTCCGTGGACAGCTGCGGGCATATTGGTCATCACACCCACTGAGCGCACCAGTCCGGCTGCTACCGCCGCCGCAATACCGTAATTTACCCCTTCCGAGTAGCCGAGATCATCGGCGCGAATCAGCAGATATTTCATGGTCTTAACCTCTTCCGTCACGGGATTTCAGCTCCTGCAGTTCCTGGTGTACTTCTATGAACTCGCTGGCGATGGTCTCGAAGGCATCGGCAGCCATCAGCTGGTCCTCGGCGTGCATCAGGAAGATATTGGTCTTCCAGGTCAGCCCCTGGCCCTGCCACTCCAGCAGGTCGGCGTGGCCGTGGTGGCCCAGTACAAAGGTTTCCTTGCCCTGGGCCATCAGCTCTTTGGCTCGGTCAAAATTTCCAGCCTTGGCTTCCTGAATTGCCTCGATATACATACCCCGGGCGGCACCCACATTGGCGATGATTTCAAAAGCGATCTCGGTAATGGTCTCCTGCAGCTGCTCCTCAGTCATGGCCCGGGCTTCTTCCACGGAAATTGCCATGGCTCAGCCCTCCAGCACCTTGCGGACGTGGTCCAGAACGGCCTTGCCGTTCATCATACCGTAGTCCTTCATGTCGATGACTTCCACCTTGTTGTTCGGCAGCTCGCCCTGCACCTCTTTCAGGCGGTAGCGGACCTGGGGCCCCAGCAGGATCATGTCAGCACTCTGGTAATTCTTGGCCTCCGACACCGAGTGGGCCGAAATATCGCATTCGTAGCCCTCGGCCTTGGCTGCGTCTTTCATCTTGCGAACCAGAGCGCTGGTGCTCATACCGGCAGCGCACAAAAGAACAATTTTCGTCATAGTTGGGTACCTCCGTATCAATCAGCAATGCAAAGCTCGGATTTATTGTTTTTGTTTCTTATTCCTCGGACTGCTCAGCGACTGCGCCGGCCTTTTCCTCGGCCACGGCCTGGTTGTCAGCAGCCTTGAAGAAGGGATACCAGATGGCGGCGCTCATGATGGTCATCAAGATCTGATAGATGCCGATCTTCCAGGAACCCTGGATCACGCCGTAGATGAAGATGGGCATGGTGTTCATGCCGATCAGGCCGGTGGGGCAGGGCATCAGGCCCAGGGTGATGGCGGCCCATGCAAAGACCAGGGAGAGGATGGGGGTGACGATAAAGGGGATCAGCATGGTGAAGTTCAGCATCAGGGGCATGCCGTAGACCAGGGGCTCGTTGATATTGAAGATGCCGCAGGGCAGGACGATCTTGGAAAATTCCTTGTAGCGCTTGGACTTGGCAAACAGGAACATGACGATCACCAGGCCCAGGGTGCAGCCGCAGCCGCCGTTGCAGGCAAAGTCGTACATGGAGGTGTTCCACATGTGGGGGATGGGCAGGCCGGCTGCAGCAGCAGCGGTGTTCTCAGGCAGGTAGGTAAACCACAGGGGGTAGAGGATGGCCAGCACGGTGTAGGAGCCGTGGACGCCGAAGAACCAAAGGATCTGGGCCAGCAGCAGAAGAATGATGAAGCCACCCAGGCTACCGGTGATGTTGGCCAGAGGGGTCTGGAGCAGGGCGTAGACGGCGTCGATGACGTTGCCCCAGGGAGTCAGGGTAAACAGGCCCCGCAGCAGGCTGGACACCAGTGCGATGGCAGCGCCGGGGATGATGGAAGTAAAGCACTGGGTGACATTCTCAGGGACGCCGGCGGGCATCTTAATGGTGATGTTCCGCTCCACCAGGGCGATATTGATCTTGGTGGCCATGATGCCCAGGATGAATGCCAGGAAGACACCGTGGCTGCCCAGATAGTCCAGGACGACGACGCTGCTGCCGGCCTCGTTGGTAGCCACTGGCACCATGATCAGGTAGGTCACCAGCGACATCAGGCCGTTGTTGAAGGCCAGTTCGTCGTGGTCAAAAATCTTGGCGCCGGCGTAACCCACGCTGAACACCATGAACACGCCCATGAAGTTCATGCAGGCATTGTAGACGGCGTTCAGGAAGGCTGCGATTCCTGTCGCCTGGATGAAGCTCTGGTAGGGGGCAATCTGGATGCTGTTCAACAGATTGAACACTGCGCCGATCATGATGATTGCCATCAGGTTTTGGGAGCCTGTGCCGATGCAGCGGACGTATCGGTTCTGGGCGAATGCGGTGGAGATGGGCACCAGTGTGTTCTCAATGAACCGCCCGATGGGATTTTTCTTTGTCTCCGTCATGGGAAGATTCCTCCTTCTTTCTTGAAACGAACGTTTTGGGAAGGTAGCAGCTCTGCAGATTCGCTTTTCCTCCTTGCACCAAAAGTATATCACATCCGGCATTTGATTTGGTTACAAGCACAGCTCCAACCTTTCAGGGTGGCCGTTTCCATTTCACGTTTTGAAAAGCAGAAAAACATTTTTGCTGGTTTTTGTGCAATTTGACCGCACGAAACCCAGGCTGCAGGGTCTACCAGATCCCACATCTTGGCGGCATCTTGGCCGAAGTAACCCACGCTGTCGTAGGTCACGCTGGCCACATGGCCGCCGATCAGCAGGCCTTCCACCATGATATTTTCACCCCATCCGAAGAAGGTGAACAGGCACTTGCCGCCGTCGGCAGTGGTGTAGACGTTCACCGTCACGTCATCGCCGATGGGGAACCAGTTGACATGGATCTGCTGAGTCAGGGTGTACTCAGCAGGGATCTCGCCGGTGAAGGGAATCTCGGCATAGCCCATCACCTTCTGCATGTACAGGTCGCAGGTCTCCATCCAGGTCATGGAAGAGGTGCCCTCCATGCCGGCGCCGAAGCCGTGGCCGTTCAGACCGTAGACATGGAGTTCGGGGTCCAGGCCCAGCGCATAGGCCTGCTTGAACATTTCCAGGCTGCCTTCCCACTGGTCGTCAGCGCCCACAGCGATGAACATGTGGGGCAGGTTGGGGTTCTCCGTTTCGAGAGGGCCGCCTGAGTAGATCAGATGGGCCACATCCACATCGCTGTTGACTGCGTCCACGGCGTCGCAGACGTAGTCGGGGTCAAAATGGTTGGGGGTGATGCTGCCGTAGAACTTCTCCAGCATGGTGCGGATGTTGCCGCCGCTGCCCGAATAGCCGGACACGGCCAGCAGGGAATTATCCAGGTCAATGCCCCACGATTCGGCATTGTATTTGATCACGCGGACAGCCCGCTACATGTCCATAACGATGTCATCGTTGTTATAGGGGGCCACCCGGCGCTGGAGCAAAAAGCAGTTGTAGCCCAGCTTGTTGAATTCGGGGCAGACGGCATAGGCTTCCACCGGGTTGCTGCGGCTGGTGTTGCCGCCGCCGGAGGTAACAAGGATGGTACCCTTGGCCGAACTGGGGTCGTCCAGCAGGTAAGGAATCAGGATAGGCTGGAAGTCGGCGTTATCGTATACGGCCTCGCCTTCATAGTTCACCAGAGGGAACTGCAGGTCGCTGGCCGGGGTGGTGACGGGCATATCGTCGCCCCACAGGTAGATCACTTCGCCGTTGATGCCGTTGCTGTAAGGCTTGAGCTGATGGTCAGCCAGGGCGGCAATGGCATCACGGGCTTCCAGGATCTGCTGTTTGTTGGCGTCGGTCAGGGATTCGGGATGAAGGCCCATCATGACGGTGCCTGCGCTCTGGGCCGCATCCCAGGCGTCTTGGGTGTACAGGGTGGGATAGTTGCGGACCATCTTGTAGTTGTAAACCTGGGTTTCCCACTCAGCCTGCCAGTAGTTGGGGTCGGATTCAGGCAGGGTGTTGATTTTGTAAGGGGCCTGACTGTCGAAATGCCGGGGGATCTGGATGCCCAGCCAGTCCAGGATCTGGGCGCAGTTTTCGCTGGAATCCACCGACTGGGCAGAGGGGGCAGACATACCCCCGGGGCTGACCGCAAAGGCGGACGCCGGGATACCCATCATCAGCCCGACTGCCAGGACGCTTGCCACCATGGTTTTGACGCTCTTGTTTTTCATAACAATTCCTCCTTGTATCTGAGATTTGCATACCACAGGTCATGCAGGGCCGAAAACCATCACCTCCCGCAGGTTTCCCGAAGCCGTTTTTTCACACGGCCGATTTGCAGTTCACTCGCCTTTGGCCCATCATGCCACAGGCTGCCAGTTGTTCTGGTCAGCGGCATTGTAGATGGCCTGGGCGTCATTGGTCATAAAACCGGACTGGTCATAGGTGACGGTAATGATGCCGTCGTTCAGCACGCCTTCCACCACCTGCTGCTGGTCAAAGGCCACAAACGTCATATACACTTTGGTCTTTGCATCGTCCACGGCGCAGGTCACATCTGCCTTGCCGAAACCGCCCTCAAAGGTATACTGCTGCACCTGGGTATAGCCCTCGGGGATTTCTGCCGCCTCGCCGACGCCGGCCTCACCGCGACCCATCACCAGGTCAATGAAGGTGTCTGCCATGGGAATCCAATAGGTGGAAGTAGTGCCTTGCAGGCCGGCACCAAAGCCGTGGCCTACCTCGGCAAAGGTGTGAACTTCCACCACTGTCTTGCCCCGGACCGAATTGGCCAGAGTCCAAATGTCGGGCATGGCGCCGGTGGCGTCGTTTTCACCCACAGCCAGGAACATGGCGGGCAAATTGGGATTTTCGGTGACCAGGCCCGCGTAGTCGCTGGTATGCTCTCCGTCATACTGGGGGCCGTACAGGGGGCAGACCACGTCCAGATCAGCGCTCATCTGATCCACTGCGTCGGAGGCATAATCTGCATCATACAGGGTGGGCTGAACATCGCCATACAGGTTGGCCACTTCTCCCAGGATGGTGCCCGAACCGCCCGAGAAGCCGCTGGCGGCGATACAGTCCATACCGCCCAGCCCCAGGCTGTCGGCATTATATCGCAGATACCGGACAGCCCGCTGCATATCCAGCCAGGTATCTTCCTGGCTGTAGGGGGCCACCCGTCGCTGGAGCACATAGGCGTTGTAGCCCAAATCCTGGAAGGCCTCGGCGATGGGATAGCCTTCCATGGCGTTGCCGCGGGAAGAATAACCGCCGCCAGCAATCACAATCATATTGCCCTTGGCTGCCAACTGGTCCTCCACCAGATAGGGCACCAGGAAGGGTTTCATATCGGCGTTGTCATAGCTCTCGGCGGTAAAGTCGGACACTTCCACCGTCTCGGCTGTGGCCGGTGCATCCCCCCAGATGTACCACATACAGTCGGCTGCCGGTGCATCCTGAACCAGTGCTTCCCGCTGGGCCACCGCATTGTCAATCATACTCTTGGAGACATCGTCGATGTTCAGCAGGGTGTTGGCCGTTGCGGTATAGGCATCCCAGCTTTCAGCCTGATAGGCCGTGGGCACGTTGCGGATCAACTTGTAGTTATAGAGTTCTGTTTCCAGGGCTTTCTGGTAGTAATCGGGGTCGCTTGGGTCCAGATCCAGGGTCTGGACCGGCATATCGTGATAGGTTTCGACCGGGTCCTCCGTTGTTTCCTCGCTGGACGCTGCAGCCGAGGATACAGCCTGCGACGACACAGTACTGGAGGTGGTGTTGCCCTGCTGGCACCCACTCATCGACAGCAGCAGGGCTGCCAGCAGGCACCCGGACAAAAGTCGTTTGTTCCATTTTCTCATCTGATTGATCTCCTTTCTTTGCAATCCGCTCATCTGTTTTTTCTTCCAAACACATAGACTGTGGAAAGACGGCTTTTCACTTCCGCGATTTCAGCATCTTGCACCAAAATTATAACATGTATGGAATATAATTTGGTTTCAAATGCATCTGCTCTGTTTCAGGAGCTGATTTTCTTTTTCAGTTTTTGAAAGATCGAAAAAAGTTTCAGCCGTTTTTTGTGCAGACCGCAAAAAAGACCGCAGTGCGCTATGCGCAACTGCGGTCTTTAAAATGGTATTCCTTATTGAAATGCTTTGTCGTAGGCTCGCAAATACCCCATCAGAATCAGGTCGTTGGCCATCAGCGCCGCATATTTGCCCACATCATTGCGATTGGTCGTGCCGCACTGGAGGATGAAGTCTGCGGTGTTGAGATAGGGGCTGGCCAGGTTTTGGGTGATGATCAGCATCTTGCACCCGCTGGACAGGATAGCGTTGCAGATGTCGGGGTATCGGGTCAGATAGCTGCCGCCCACACTGCAGATGATGGCAAGGTCCTTTTCGGTTAGGCTGCGGGCGCATTCCAGCTGGGTGGCATAGTCCATGAACAGCTCCACATAGCGGCCCATCATCATCATTTTGCTCTGGAAGTAGTGGCCGATGTCCCACAGGAAGTGATGAGAGAAGTAGGCGGCTTTGCCGCAGTCGTGGAGCGTCTTGACAATGTCGGGAATCACCTGGGCATTTTCGGGGGCAATGGTGGTGTAGATATTGCCGATCAAAGCGTCCCTGTAGGCGCTGATGGCAGTTTCTTGGTTGTTGTGGAGCATAGTATAGAACTGGCGGGAATAGTCGGTCCGCATGGTAAAATCCCGTTCCATCCAGAACTGAAACTCCTTGAAATTGTCCATGCCCAGAAACCGACAAAAGCGGGAGATGGATGCGTTGGAAGTATAACACAGGTCTGCGATCTGGCTGAGGGCCAGCCCCTTCAGCTGGGAGTAATTCCGCAGCAGTGCCACTGCTATGTCGTAGTTTGCGTCCCGTTCCGGCGCCGAGCTCACATAGCTGAGCAGACGGTCCAACAGGGAGCCCATCATTTTCACATTATTCATCCCTACAGCCCTCCCTGCACCATTTGTTCCAATCGGATTTATTGTAACACACCCGTCAGTATTCTGTCAAACCCAAACTTTCCCGGGATGCAGGCCGTCAAATCCAGCATGACCACCGGTCGACAAAATCCAGATTCAGCTTTACAGTATCCGTCAAGCAAAGGCTGATGAAGGCAGACCACAAGTTCTACAAGGCCCACGGCATCTATGATTTCCCCCAGAAGCAGAAAAAGCGGATTCTCCAGATGAAGCTGGTGGGGGCCATCTTGACTGTCTCCCTTCTCTCCAGAAAAAGATAAAGGGACAAATAAACCAGTACATCATCGGGTCCCATGAAAAAGTGATCCAAGAAGCGAGGCAATCACTATCGCTGCCTCAGAGGCATTATCAGAGGCATTATAAAAACACCTCGTTCAAGCAAACAGCCTGCCGGTCCAATATGACTGGCAGGCTGTAATTTTGCTTTGCCCGAAAACTCAGGCCTTGTAATAAGTTTGCCTGGGGCTGCCCGGGCGATCCGGGATCGTCATCTTCAGTTTGCTTGTTTCCACCAGCGGCAGTACATACTGGCGGATAGGAGTCCGTCTTAATTCCCAAAAAGGCAGCAATTTCCTGCCGGGTGCGCGGAACTGTGCAATAGGAAAGCAAGTCCGTCTGTGCCCCATCACAACTCGGTTCTGCCGGCTCCATGGAATGACGGAGAGTCACCACAAATTCTCCGCGACGGTTTTCAAACAGCGGCTCAGGCAAGCTATAGGCCGCCGTTCCAGCAAGTAGCGCTGAAGAACATCCTGATTCAAAGTGGACAGGCTGGCCCGCTGGATGGGGCGCTCATCGTCATGCAGATGCTTGCGGAAGGCTTCATAGCTGTACAATTCATAATCAGTCATCGGCAAGTCTGCATCGCCTACCCGGATATAGGAGCCTTTCATCCGGCCAGCACCTTTATAATAGCAGGGGCGCTCGGATAGATCGATGGCAGGTATTTCTGCTGAACAGACCGGCAGCCCATCCACTTCTGCAAAAGAAAAAGCAAATATCAACCCGTAGCCATGCTCAAGTCTCTTAGAGGATGAACTTTTGGCCTGGCTTGAAAAGTCTAAGGAGGACGAAGTCAAATCCCGATGGCCGCTATCGCTGCTCACCCTCAGGACAAGCCCCATATCGGGCTGGTCGAAAACACTGAATCCAATTTTTATCTTGACGAACTGCACCCATTAGGCTCAAAAATAGGCCGTAAACCCATCAAAATGGGCTAATTTGAAGTCAAATTTCCTCAAATTTCACCATCAGAATCAGGTGATTTCAAGCATAGGAAAAGCCCGGAAAGCAGCGTATTTCCGGGCTTTTTTAGCATTTTTAAGTTGCAGATTAGCGCTTGCAGAACTTCAAGAGCCCTGTGCTGCCCCTGCCAAACATCTGGATATTTCTTCCCTTTCCACCTGATTTTTGGCTTAATACTGCGGTTTTTTCGGCACATGAAGTTCTAATTTTCGCCCTCGTGCACGACGCACGAAAAACAGGTTTTGCTCCTTATGTGTGCCTTGCGTATCGCTGCCCAGGGCGACGCAGGACAACAGAAAGGAAAGAAACTTGGTTGCTGTTCTCGTCATCACCTCAAAATCCAATCCAAACACGGAGGACAGCATAATGGAAAAATACATCTACGATCAAAGCAACGGCCTTTGGTATGAACTCCAAGGAGACTGCTACATTCCCTGCTTAATGCTGAATGAACCGGATACAGCCCCCATCGGTATGTGGGGTAGAAAGCACCAGCAATACCTAAAAGAATATCGCCCCATGCTCTATTCCGATCTTGTTCTCAGCGGAGGATTGCACAGCTATCTGGCTGATATTGACACCCAGGCACGCAACAAACTTCATCTGCTCGTAACACAGCTGGCCGAGAAAGAAGGTATCAATGAGCAGCTGAAATCGCAGGATCAGATGGCATGGGTCGGAGCCATGAACAACATCCGCAACCGTGCAGAGGAAATCATCCTCCAAGAGCTGATCTATGGGGAGGATGCCGTATGAGACTTCTTGAAGAATTTTGGTATGGCAACATCGAACCGACTGAATATGACACAAGTGCCTCCAAGGAATACAAGGAAGTGCTTCAACTGATTACCCGAAATGAAGAAAAGCTTTTGGCTACCATGACGGATGAGCAGAAAGAACTGTTCTCTCGATATACAGACGCCGTTCGTGAGTATCAGACCATGGCAGAGTGCCTACTGTTCCAGAATAGTTTTAAGCTGGGTGCCAGAATGATGCTTGAGGTCATGGAGGAATAAATCAGCAACTAAATGAAGTCAATCAGCCAGGCAGTGGGATGCTGCTCGGCTGATTTATTACTTCTACTCGCACCTGACTCTTAAGCTTAACTATTTGCCTTGCAATCTATTATGGAATTGCCACTCTCGCTAAATAAGTAGAAAACTTAAGAGTTACTTGCTCCGCAAATAAATCATCCAAATGAAGGATTCGATCTTTTTTGTGGGCAATAAGATACGTCATTGGAACTGTAAAATAATGTTTAAAATCAATAACTGCATTTTCTATTACATCTTTTTCGTCAACGTTAACCGTTAATGCATGAATTCTATAATGCCAATCTCTCTTTGCGACTTTATAATCATCTCCTTGATAAGTGTTCTCGCTTTCAAAATTCAATGCCAGCTGTTCAAAAGCTTCTTTGATATGCTGACCTGATTTTGCAGCACTTTGCTCATAAATCGGGCACATTAATATTGAAGGCATAAATTTTGCGGGTTTACCACACTTTTTAACTGTAAGATCTTCCATAGCAATAACATCACATGCTTGGCTAATTATAAGTGCTAACGGAAATTCATACTCAACAATATTTACACTTTCGCCGTCTTCGGAATCGATATAACTATACTTTACATTTTTAAAAATATCTCCTTGACAAATTTGATCTGTCGACCTACTTCGAAATGCTTTTGATTTAGTTGCCATGTCCTTTTACTTCCTTAATCTATATCTTCTTATAATTACTTTTTGTGGTGCCGTATACGAAACTGAATCTTGGATAATCTCTTCATATGCAGGAGGTTCTGCATATGTCATAGATGGTGTATCTGAACTCACCTCTAATACTACTGCACTATCAGGTGCGCTTTGTTTATAAGGAGCAGTACCAACCTGCTCCATTGACTCAATACTCTCAAGATACTTATTCAATGTCCATCACCTCACGTAGTGAGTCTGTAATAGACTGCTCAAACATAGATTGTATCTCGTTGTGACCTTTATCAAGCACTTGAAGAATTTCATCAGATGAATCAATAATCTCGTTTGAAAAGAAATCGAAATCTAATGCAAAATCATTTTTCTTCAAGAAATTGGGATATTCCGGATTAAACATTCCATATCTAAAATTCATAGTCATTTCATCAACACGATATTCAGCCATATGCATTGACCTTATTAGACGAGGTGTTTGTTCTTCTGCAATTCTTACATACAAAGAAGAAGCAATTTCTGAAGCAAAATATTTTTTCTGCAGTTTGATTTTGGATGTGTCAAAAATATTAATATAACGAATACCAGTTCGAGTCGCAGATACTCTATTTTTTTGAAAAAGTGCAAGTAATATCGACTGAAACCATTGCTTGTGCAGTTCAAAGCTGACATACTTATTGATTTCGAAAATAATAAACTTATTCGTTAAGATCAACTTGCTTCCACCGTCATTAGTAAAATACTCTCTCTGAATTCCTTCGATAATTTCACCGTTGGCATTTGGTAGGCCATTGTTTTTCTGGTCAAACACTACATTAATAGAATTAAAACGAATAATTTGATCTTTCCCACGTCGAGGGAATATTTTCAGTATTTCTTTTTCAATATTCTCATCAAACACCATATTTGTCTGAATAAATTGAGCAAAATCGACTCGGACAATAACTTGAGTGAGGAAACTATTCTTATAGCACACAGAAGAATATTCTAACATTAATAATACCTCCATTTGATTACATTTTATTGTATACGTTACGCATGCTGTATGTTATTTTATTACTCTCTTAATCGCTTATAAATATCCTCCAGGAACACCTGCATCAGTTCACGCTTCTTTTCGTCGTTATCAAGCAGAAGGGCAAAAAAGTCCTGGTTCTGCTCATACCCGGCAATCAGAGCATCCTGTACGGCGTCAAAATAGGCGAAGCGGAAATCTTTTAGCGAATTATTCCGTGCACTATCCCGCAGATGTCCGTTCTTCAGTAGAATATCCCTCATTTGCAGAGCGAACTTGGAAGCCACGTCAACATCGAAGTTTTTGTTATACGCTGCATTGATCTCGTCGATGATCTCTGACAGCTTCTTTTTCACAGCTTCATCCATAAAGACCTCATTGGGTGTCGGCAGGCTGACCTCCGGCTTGGATTCAATCTCGTGTGTGTTTTCCCCGGTCTTTTTCTGACGGAAGTTAGAGGCAGTGATTTTGTCCGCAATGTCAAAATCATTTCCACCGCTTCCTACTTCGATCTCCTTAACCAGGTACGAAAGAAAATTGTATTTCTTGTGCAGATCAACGCTTTCAAAGCAGGTTGCTTGAATCAGGAAACTGTAAAATCGCAGAAAACGCTTGATTGTTGCACGAATCTCCAGCTTTTCCAGTTCCGGGTGACAATTGATGATTTGCAGGGATTTATCCAGCAGCGCCCACATCCGAGCCTTTTCTTTGGAGGTTCGTTTATCCTGATACAGGTATCCGTTAAATTCCTCAATATCGTCAATATCAAGGAAATTATACTGATCCACCTGGGCTTCCACCGCCCGGATATCCGAAGGAGTGATGGTCTCGTTCAGAATCGTCTCGGTATAGAACGGGGCAAAGGAAGCTTGAATGTCCTCATATTCATTTTTGAAATCCAGCACAAAGGTTTTCTTATCATAGGGCACACAAATACGGTTCAGGCGAGAAAGGGTCTGCACGGCATTGACTCCCCTCAGTCGCTTGTCCACATACATGGCGCAGAGCTTTGGTTGGTCAAAGCCGGTTTGATACTTATTCGCCACCAACAGCACCTGATAGCTGTTGCTGTCAAACACATCCGGCAAATCTTCTTCCTTAATGCCGTTCATCACCGCTTCGGTGTATTCGTGGCCGTCCAGAGAAACCTTGCCTGAAAACGCCACCAGTGCACGAATACCCGTGTACCCATGCTTGGAAATATAGATTTCAAACTCGTTCCGGTATTTGACTGCTGCCTGCCGTGACGAAGTAATGACCATGGCTTTTGCTTTGCCGCCTAACTCCTGCATGATTCTGTTTTTGAAATGCTCAATAATGATCTCAACTTTCTGGGCAATGTTTGTATCATGCAGTTCAATATACTTGGCAATCTTACGCTTTGCGGCAATCGTTTCCAGTTCTGGATCGTCCTCAATAGCCTTATTAATTTCAAAATAAGTCTTATAGGTCACATAATTTTGCAACACATCCAGAATAAAGCCTTCCTCAATCGCTTGCTTCATGGAATATAGGTCAAAGGCAACCTTTTTTCCCTCTTCATTCAGGCAGCCGAACAGCTGCAAGGTAGTCGGTTTCGGAGTTGCGGTAAAGGCAATCATGGAAACATTGGGCTGCTTTCCACTGCGGGCAATTTCGTCCTCAATGATATCGCCCATAGATTTTTCTTCTTCCGACACATCAACAGGGGTAGCCTCGCTCAGTTTGCGGCTCTCTGAAAGGGCATACGTCACCGCTTCCATGGCAGTTCCGGCGGTAGAAGAATGGGCCTCGTCGATGATTACAGCAAAGGTTTTGCTTTTCAATTCCTGCACCAGTTCTTGAATGTACATGAACTTGTGAATGGTGGTCACAATGATTTTTGTATTGCCGTTAAGGGCATCCGCCAGGTCTTTGGAAGTGCATTTTTCATCCATGACCTTGATCAGACCGGCCTTGTGCTCCAGTGACAGTACGGCATTCTGAAGCTGACGATCTACTACGATACGGTCAGTGATGATGCAGACCGTATCAAAAATGACTTTGTTTTCCCTGTCGTGCAAGGAGGCAAGACGGTGTGCCAACCATGCAATGGTATTGGTTTTGCCGCTGCCGGCCGAGTGCTCAATCAGATAGTTTTTCTCACTGTGGTGTTCTACGACATCTGCCACCAGTTTGCGCACGGCATTGAATTGGTGATACCGGGGGAAAATCAGCGTTTCCTTGGTAACACGCTTACCGGTATCCGGGTCTTTCTTGGTTTCTTTTTGCAGGAAAATAATTTTATCAATCAGGTACAGAACCGTATCTTTTTTGAGAATATCTTGCAACGGTGTACAAAGGGAACATAATAAAAAACTTAATAATGGACTGCCAATC